>Ga0315533_1000173_pt1 | contig 58795 bp, 49 predicted proteins | sample SalMarSW160130MG_FD_203081 | JGI IMG/M metagenome (GOLD analysis project Ga0315533, IMG submission 203081) | Salt marsh sediment microbial communities from the Plum Island Ecosystem LTER, Massachusetts, United States - Salt Marsh Sediment SW1601-30 ...
ATGGGCCAAACCCGAAAGAATGCCTGGATTTGATTATAGAAAAGGCAGACTGGTGCGTCCTGGGCAATCACGACTACGCGGTCTTTTATGAGCCGACAAACTTCAACTACGGAGCCGAGCAGGCAAGCTTCTGGACCCGTGATGTGCTCGAAGCGGAACAACAAGGAAATCACAGCGACCGACGCTGGAGCTTTTTAGGCAATCTGCCAATGCGCCGGTCGTTGGCGATAGAAATCGGAGCTAACACATCAAACACAGATTTTGTCCATGCTTCACCGAGAAGGCCAGTCAATGAATACATATTTCCTGATGATGTTTATACCAATCCGGCAAAGGTTCGTTTGTTGTTTGAGCGAGTTGAGCATATCTGCTTTGTGGGCCATACACACATGCCCGGCGTATTCCTTGATGAGCCGGATTTTTATCTGCCCGACGAGCTGGGCGGTGTCTATCCGATTATCGATGACGAAAAAGCAATTATCAATATCGGTTCAGTTGGGCAGCCGAGAGACAGGGATAACCGGGCAAGCTATGTGTATGTTGACGAAAATAAAGTCCACTTTGTACGGCTGGAATACGATTTCGAGACTACCGCAAAAAAGATTCTGGCAATCGAGCAATTAGATAACTTCCACGCCGAGCGGCTGCGCGACGGAAGATAAATCGCGTAAAGCGCATCTCGTGAAGCGTGAAGCGAAATACGAGATAGAAAATTATGAGAATTCTTTTAACATCAATTGTAATTTGTTTTGTGGCTTTTTGCGGCGGGCTTGTTATCGAATCCGGACTTTTTCAGAGCTACTCAAAGACAGGACAACACTGCATTGTTCTAAAGTCCGCCGCGGCTGACCTTCGAGCGTCCAGGGAATTGCAGGATACTGTCAATGTACTTACATCGCAAGACGAGCCTAACGAACCTGATAAATATTTAGCCCCCAGCTCCACTGGGGGTCCTGCTTCGCGTTTAACGCAGAGACCGGCTGAATTGAGCGCCGTTGGCGGTCCTATCAAGACTATTATTCTCGGAGCAAAGGTCCCTAAAACCGAAGACCACGAGACCGGATACAAGCTCCAGTTGGAGTTGAGCTCTGTAGGTGCGGCTATAAGAAAAGCAACCTTTAGTAGCGGCCTTCATAATGGACGACCAAGTGGATTTAATGACCGCAACCATAAAGACCCTCAACCTCTGGCACTTCTTTCACCCATAAAATACCACGACGGCCGTGAGCTGCTATCGATGGCAAATATGGAATTAGTGCTTGTTAAACAGAACCGGCAATTTGCTCTGGATAGGTTAAGCTGGCAGTGCTTGGGTATTGAAACCGCTCCGGATGGTTCTGAAACTGCCGCCTTCGAGGTAGTTATCAAGGATGACGACGATGGGCCGGTTCTAAAGCTGACAAAAACCTACAAAGTTTCTATCGGCAGCTATCTGGCTGAATGCAAACTGACCGTCGAAAATCTCTCCGACACCGAGCAAGAAGTAAGATTCGGTTTAGCTGGGCCGGTTGGTATGGGCAGAGAAGCCTTTAGAAGCGATTTGAGAAATGTCATCGGAGGATTTCTAACCGACGACGGACAGATTGTCTCATCCCGAAAAGATATGTTAGTTGGATTTCCCATGAATCTTTTTTCAGGCGGGGCGGGTTTGAAGGATAGCACACGCCAATACCAAACAGCACTTCAGCTACGGGACCAGGCCAAAATTAGAGAGGCAAAACAGAATTTACAAATAGGACGTAATCTTTCCAGCGCTCAAAGACAAGCTCGTTTTTTGTGGGCGGCAACAGCAAATAAATATTTCGCCGCGATAATCAGGCCTGTGCCGGATGTCGAAGATTCGCTGGGGCAGAAGGGCAAAGACTACTGCGAATGGGTGGCAGAGAAAAGTGCCTGGTTTTACAATCCCGATCGGGACGAGCGCGGCAATAGCGGTGATGAAACGATAGGACTGGATTTGAAAGTCGCGTCCACAACTTTTGCAGCGGCAGGCCAGCTAAGCGCATCAAAGACTTACGGCTTCCAACTTTATATTGGGCCTAAAGATAGAGACCTCTTCTATAGGGACGAACTGTATAAACAACTCGGCTTCGGTCAAACGATAACCTTTATGCCATGCTGCTGTTGTCCGGCGAGCATTATACGCCCCCTGGCTTTTGGGATACTGGTATTGATGAAATGGATGTATGGGTTCATCTACAACTATGGGATAGTCATAATTATATTGGTGTTCCTAATGCGCCTTGCTTTGCATCCGATTACTAAAAAAAGCCAGGTTTCCATGAGCAAAATGAGCAAATTAGCTCCGAGGACCGAGGAGATAAAGAAAAAATACGCCAACAACAAGACTGAGATGAACAAGCAGTTGATGCAGCTCTACAAGAAACAGGGCGCCTCGCCGATTATGGGGATGCTGCCGATGATGGTGCAGATGCCGATCTGGATCGCTTTGTGGAGCGCGGTAAATGCCAGTATTGACCTGCGCGGAGCGGCTTTTTTGCCGTTTTGGATTACCGACCTTTCACTTCCGGATGCCCTGATTAGATTTTCAACGGTAACCATACCCTTATTAGGCTGGAAAATAGAGTCGCTGAACTTGCTGCCTATCTTGATGGGCGTTGCATTTTATCTACAGCAAAAGCTAACGCCTTCGCAGGCGGCTGCATCTGCCAGTCCACAAATGGCTCAGCAACAAAAAATGATGATGATTATGTTCCCGATCCTGTTCCCACTAATGCTGTATAAGCTGCCCTCAGGAGTGAATCTATATATTATGACCAGCACCTTCGCTGGTGTTATTGAACAGCACATCATCAGAAAACACATCCGTAAAAAGGAGCAGGACGAATCAAAAGGATTAGTCGCTGCAACAAGCAAGACCGGCGGAAAAATCAAAAAGAAAAAACCGAAACCTTTCTTTAAAATTTAGGCGTTTGGTAAATGGTAATTGGTGATTGGTGATTGGTAATCGATTTTACAATTTAACCAGTCACCAATTACCAGTTATCAATTACCAACAATGTACAACCTTAATGATACTATCGTAGCTGTTAGTTCGCCGAGCTCTGGAGCAAGGTCGATTGTTCGCATAACCGGCCCTGCTACGATTAAAATCTGCCGGCGGATTTTCAGGCCGGCCATTTCGTCCTTCATCAATCATCCCTCGTCCCTCGTCCCCCAGTTAATAGCCGGATGCGTAATTATTGATGACGAGCTTGAAATTGATGCGCATTTATATCTTTTTTTTGCACCACATTCCTATACTGGTGATGACGTGGCCGAGATTCACATCTATGCAAATGATTCTGTCACCGAGGCCCTGGTAGATAACTTATTAAGACTCAAGTTACCTATAAACAATAACCAATTACCGATTACCACTCAACAAAGCCGCATGGCTGGGCCCGGCGAGTTTACCGCACGAGCATATCTGAACGGCAAACTTGATTTGGCTCAAGCTGAGGCGGTAAACGAAATTGTTGTAAGCTCAAACACGTTTCAATTGGCCGCCGCGGAGAAGCTTCTCAGCGGAAGCTTAGGCCAAACCACAGAAAAGGTGCGCTCGGCTATGATGGATTGCCTGAGCTTGATTGAAGCAGGACTGGATTTCAGTGGCGAGACAATCGAATTTATAAACCGACAAGAGGCGGCCGAGAGACTTACCCAGATAAAAGAACAGCTTGAGCAATTGTTGTCAGCCGGCTTGAGCTACGAATCTGTAATTGACTTGCCGGCGGTTGGCATCGCCGGCGTTACTAACGCTGGAAAGAGCAGCCTGCTCAACAAACTGCTCGGCACAGAAAGAAGTATCGTCTCGGAACAGAGCAAAACCACCAGGGATGTTTTAAGCGGCCTTTTGACGTTGACTCATTGCAAATGTGTGCTGTTCGACTGTGCAGGACTCACTCTGAAAACAGAAGACAGAAGACAGAAGCCTGACCTGAGCGAAGCCGAAGGGACAAAAGTTCCCTCCTCTGACCTCCGTCATCTGTCCTCTGTTCTGGATGAATTAGCACAGCAGGCGGCTATTGAAGCGCTAGCAAATAGTGACGTGGTCATCTTCTGTGTCGATATATCAAAAGAGGATTGGACCGAGGATACCTCGGCGAAGCGATTAGTGGAGCCGAAAGTTATCGTGCCGATTGCGACGAAATGCGATTTGGTCTCTGAAAAAGAATTGACCGGTTGCCTTCGTAAGCTGCATGAGCTTTTTGATGTGGAGTTTTTGCCGATTTCGGTCAAAACGGGTGCCGGCTTGAAGAGTCTGCTCGATACTATCGATAGAAAAATAGTTGAAAAATTCGAAATTCCACGTGTCGTCGGAGTCACACTCACCGCCCGGCACAGACAGGCTGTCACCGAGTCTAAGACGCATATAAGTGAGGCCGTCAACGAATGCAAGGCTGGAAATGACGAGGTTGCAGCAATGATGCTGCGAACTGCTTATCAGGCCATTTCCGGCATCGAGCAATCCGCCACCGGTGGAGTCGATGAGCAAATATTGGACCAAATATTCTCGCGTTTTTGCATCGGCAAGTAGTTTAGCCGGCACCCCCGCGGTGCCGGTTATTCACCCCTTTTGCTGCAGAGGATGGTTGGTTTTACAAAAGTTGACGTTTCAGCATTTGACATAAGGAAAAGTTTTAATATAATCTTTGGCTATTGGTAATTGGTAATTACCAGTAACCAGTAACCAATTGGTGTAGCAGATATGTTGACAAATGTGACCTATGCAGGTTTGTTTCGGCCGTCTATGAAGATATACGCCGGCCTTTATGATGTCGCTTTGATTATCGGCGGCTCTTTATTCATTGCCGTTAGTGCCCAACTGAGGATTTTCCTGCCTTTTAGCCCCGTTCCCATTACCGGCCAAACCTTTGCAGTGCTTATGGTGGGAGTGCTATTTGGAGCTTGGCGCGGCGGCTTATCTGTGCTTCTGTACATAATGATGGGAATAACAGGACTCGGTATATTTGCCTTAGGAGGTGGTTTTTCGATACTCTTAGGACCGACCGGCGGCTATCTGGTCGGTTTCGTTGTCGCAGCCTATATCACGGGACTATTGGCTGAGAGAGAATGGGACCGGCGAATTGAGACTACCATCCTGGCGATGGCTCTCGGAAACATAACACTATACATTTTCGGCCTGCTCTGGCTGAGCTGCCTAATGGGCTTCAGCAAGAACGTATTAATTGTGGGATTGTATCCTTTTATTATTGGTGACCTATTGAAGATAGCGCTGGCTGCATTCCTTTTGCCGTCGGGCTGGAAATTGCTGAACCGACGAAGTCGGTTTTGTTAGTGTACTCTGACCTAAATATATAGTGTATAACACACAGCAGGAGAAGATCAAATGCTCCAAGCTATGTTATAGTGGAACATATTGAATGAAGAGTTTCAAACGCATATTCAAGTATGTCTGGCCGCAGTGGCCACGGATTATTGTTGTCCTCGTCAGCGCAATGGTAGTCTCTTTACTGTTGTCGATTAGTTTTGTGACGGTAATACCGCTTTTGAAAGTGATGATGGGCGATGAAGGCTTGCACGGCTGGGTGGAAAGAAAACTCTGCTCGTACCGATATGGCATAACCTTCTCTGTGCCGGAAATAACGGATTTTGCTGTATCCGATGTCTCTTACAGCCTGCTCGTAACGAATATCGACGAAGATAGTTCCGCGCTAAACACAGGGCTGCAAGAGACCGACATTATTATTGGAGCCGGCGGGTTTTTGGTTGAAGGGGGACAACAAATTCCTCGTGCTAAGCTGCTCGAAGTACTTGCCAACGCACCTGCAAACACGGACTTTACAGTTCAGCTACGGCGGGTCAATAGTGAAAACGCAATTGACACGAAAATGCTGATATTCAATACAGGCCCAAAACCCTTTTATGTGGACCATTTGGAAAAAGCCTTGGACTTGTTACCAAGAGAGCAGACCAAGGAAAACAAAACAAAAACGGTAATCTTTATCGTATTGTTGATGGGTGCCTTTACAATAATTAGATGTCTGGCAAAATTCTATCAGGAATACACGGCTCAAAAAGTGGTACAGATAGGAATAAACCATTTGCGGGAGGAGACCTTCGGACACGCCCTGGATATGCCAGTCGGATTTTTCGCAAGTGAGCGCCCGAGTGACACGGTTAGTAGAATCATCAACGATACAAGTGTCATGGGAAAGGCAGTTAAAATAATGCTTGGCAAGGCACTTCGAGAGCCGCTGAATGCCTTTTTTATGGTGGCAGCAGCGATGTGGCTGAACTGGCAGTTGACGGTGATTTTCTTATGCGGTGCACCGTTCGTGCTGGGATTAGTGTTTGTTTTCGGCGGAAAAATGAAACGTGCCACAAGGAAATCGCTGATGGCCAGCTCGCTAATGCTGGCAAAGCTTCAGCAAGCAATGGCTGGGCTCAAAGTTGTCAAGGTCTATAACCGCCACGAGTATGAGCGAGAGTCTTTCAAGGCGATAAACAACAGATTGTTAAAACAATTGCTAAAGATTTCAAAAGTTGATGCTGCAACTACACCGGTGCTGGAAGTGCTCGGAATGGCAGCAGGTTCAGCAGCATTAATAATCGGAGCACAGTGGGTTGCTGCCGGCGATATAGACGGTCCTGAATTCTTCGGCTTGTTGATTTTATTGGGAGTCGCTGCCGAGTCGGCGAGAAAGACTTCTGATATCTGGAACAAGATACAGGAGGCAAATGCCGCTTCTGAAAGGGTTTTTGCGGTCATAGATGCGCCGGTTGAGTCTGAAGAACCCACAGCGATGGAACTGCCACCTTTGAAAAAGCAAATAGAATTCAAAGATGTCGTATTTACATATCCCGGAGCAGACCAGCCGGTATTAAAGGGAGTCAATCTTGTCGTGCCCGCCGGATATAATATCGCTATAGTGGGACCTAACGGCTCAGGTAAAACAACGCTGGCAAATCTAATACCGAGATTTTACGACCCTGATTTCGGCCAGGTACTAATAGACGGAAATGATATTCGTAATGCAACTCTATCCAGTTTGCGAGACCAGATAGGAATGGTTACACAAAATGTAGTAACATTCAATGCTACTATCGCTGAAAATATCGCGTATGGTAAACCGGATACCACCAGAAAGGAAATAGTTAATGCATCCAAACATGCGTTTGCTCACGAATTTATTGTGCCTCTGCCCAAAGGCTATGAAACAATTATCGGTGAGCAAGGCGTCGGCCTTAGCGGCGGCCAGTTGCAAAGAATCATTATCGCCAGAGCGATTCTGAAGAATCCCTCTATTTTAATTTTTGATGAAGCGACCAGCCAGGTTGACGCCGACAGCGAGGCCAAAATTCATAAAGCCATAGAAAAAATTATGCAAGACAGAACCACTTTTTTAATCGCTCATAGATTCAGCACCGTTATTACCGCAGACGTGATAGTAGTAATGGATGGTGGGCAAATTATTGATCAAGGCCAGCACGAGGAGCTGATTCAGACGTGTACTTTGTATCAAAGCTTGTGTGAAACACAACTGGTAAAGGCATAACCAATATACGAGTGTAAGCAGCATAGAGGACCATAAATTGCAATATCCTTCGCTATTTGTTAAATAACCTGCCCGAGGTGGTTTTTTTTTATAAGGCCGTGTCTAATTATCACTTTCACCTACAGGAAATTGTCTATCTTGCCGATTTATGTTAGGTAATAATGTAAGATGGAACAATACTAAAAAAACCTTTTTATCCAAGGCGTTATTGTATGTTTGTCTTAGCTTTTGGTCTGGAATTTGGACGATGTTTTAGGAACTAAGCTATGGCCGAGCTTTCACAGGCACAAAAAGCACACGACCTCTTTAAGAAATTTGACAATAATCCGGTCCTATCGCCGGAAGATTGGCCTTACCCGGCGAATGCGGTCTTTAATCCGGCGTCGGCGAAGTTTAATTCCGAGACGCTGCTGCTGGTTCGCGTGGAGGACATGCGTGGCTTTTCGCATTTAACAGTAGCCCGCAGTACCAACGGCTTTACAAACTGGCAAATCGACCCTGAGCCAACGCTGGAGGCTGACCAAAGCTCTCGTGAGGAAAAGTGGGGTCTGGAAGACCCACGCATTGTCTGGCTCGAAGAGCAAAAGCAATTCGCCGTGACTTATGTTTCTTTCAGCGAGGGTGGTCCGGTAATTTCGCTGGCGATTACTAAAAATTTCAGGACTTTTGCCCGGCTGGGTGCTCTTTTGCCGCCCGAGGATAAAGATGCATGCCTCTTTCCTCGCAGATTTAATGGGCGATTTGCACTCATCCACCGCCCCATTGTCCGAGGCGAGGCGCACATTTGGCTGAGTTTCTCACCGGATCTGAAGCATTGGGGCGACCATCAATTACTGATTAGAACAAGAGCAGCCTACTGGGACTGCCACAGAGTGGGGCTGGCTTGCCAGCCTATAGAAACACCACACGGCTGGTTGATATTCTATCACGGCGTCCGCAGCACTACTGCGGGGCAAATATACCGTGTTGGACTGGCACTTTTGGAACTGAACGCACCCTGGAAAGTTCTACGCCGAAGCGATGAATGGGTCTTAGGACCTGAGGCATATTACGAACGAGTCGGTGATGTTGGGGGTGTAGTGTTCCCTACCGGCGCTGTCGTTCACAAAGAAACTAATCAGCTCATCCTCTATTACGGTGCAGCTGACTGTACTATTGCTGCTGCAACAGCTAATTTAGGCGATTGTCTGGACTATATTATGTCTTGTCCGAAAACAAATGAATAAATTATTTTCAAATTTACTACCACCAAACTTTTGCCTACTTGCTCAGTAACGGACCCCCTGATGGTTATCCCAGCTTTATTATTTCCCAGTTTAACGTTGGGAATTTTTGTGGCTTGCCTGTTCTAACGTGCGTCTGTATAAAAAAGCCAGATTCTCGAAAAAACGGAATCTGGCTTCGGAGGAGGGTGATGAAAAGCTATTTGTGCGCTTATAAACTATAATCGAACAAATTACAAATATTTCTTTAGTGAAACTTTGTTGAAAAAAAACAGATTTAGAACAATTACATTTTTTTCGTTTAAAATCAAGTCATTAATTCTGAAAAACCTATTTTTTTCTATAGCTTTTTCTAAAAGCCTTAAAAAATACAATCTTTTATTACGTTTATTTTACGCTTGATAAAAGTATATTGTTCTCATATTTTAACTGAAACCCTGTTATATCTTCAATACATTTTTTCGGGCAGACTGATATGGGTACTAAAATTACAATTGCTGATTTACTGACAGCCAAACGTCAAAATCACAGGATTGTTGCAGTTAGTTGTTATGATTACACTACAGCCAAGCTTCTCTCTCAAAGCGATATACAGATGATATTGGTGGGCGATTCCGCAGCTCAGGTGGTACTCGGCTTTGATTCAACGCTACCTGCTACAATGGACTTTATGGTAGCAATAACTGCCGCAGTTCGCCGAGGCGCACCAGATTTATATCTTGTCGCCGATTTACCCTTCCTATCTTATCAAGTTAGCCGAGCCGAGGCTGTGAAAAACGCAGGTCGATTCGTTGTCGAAGCCGGAGCACAAATGGTTAAGCTCGAAGTTACCAATGCACATATCGACATTATTAAAGCAGTGAGCGATGCCGGTATAGCTGTGATGGCACATATTGGAATAAGGCCGCAGAGTATCGGCAAGATTGGTCGGTTCAAGGCTGAGGCTACAACGGCAGATATGGCAATGGAGCTAATAAGCCTTGCTGAGCAAATGGTCGCTGCCGGGGCCGACTCACTACTGATTGAAGGAACCGCTGCCGAGGTAGCAGAAATAATCACAAAACGCTGCGAAGTACCTGTCATTGGCTGTGGCTCCGGACCTGGCTGTGACGGACAAATCCTGATTGCACATGATATTTTAGGTTTGACACAAGGGCCAGGCCCAAAATTCGCAAAGAGCTACGGCAATTTAGCTAAGAATACAATTGATGCGTTTAGCACTTATAGCAAAGAGGTAAAGAGAGGCCAATTTCCCGACGTCGAGCACAGCTACCATATAAAATCTGGTGAGCTTGAAAAGCTCGAGCAATTACTGAAAGACACATCCTAAGAAAAATTTAGCCGTCGCCGGCATTTATCTGCCCACCGTAAGGTGTCCCTAATGGGAGTAAGGCATCCCCTATCGGACTTCGTAGTATAACTTCTACGGAGAAGGACGGCGATGAGGGACTTCTTCGTAATACTACAGACGCAAATCCCCTAGAAATTTGCTTTGTATGAACCGTAGAATTCTCCTATACGATTGCTACCTATATGTCTTTGAATTCCGCACTGAAAACTTCAGCGGTAAATAAATAGACCTCCGTATCCGGGTCACGCCAGGCGTCAGCGGCAAGGCCCGCTTTGTGTGCGCAGCAGTACGAGAGAAATTCCTCTTTGCTCCAGCCGGTCTCGGTGGCGACCTGCGGCAAAAAGCAGCCGGAGGCACGTCCCTTCTTTATATAGATGCCGTCAATTCCAAGGCGCAGACTCAACGGCTCATTCGTCCGCTGCAGTGGCGACAGAACCGATATTTCGACATCTAACTCTTTTATTTCGCCGGGCATTATAGGATTAGTAAAAAAGCGAGGGTCACCGGTTGCCGAGGCCTTTGCCATCTGGCCGACTAATTCAATCAATGGGCCTTCAGAAGTGAATTGGCCGATACAGCCTCGCAATCTTCCTTTGTTCTTCAATGTCACAAAGCTGCCGCAATGGGCGTTCAGTTCAGGATTGTCCGATTTAGGCTGAGGAATCGAGCCGCCTGTAATAACCGCCTCGACAGTGTCACGCGCAACCGCTAATAATGTTTGTTTTTGTTTGGCATTCATAATGTGACCCAATATTTAACCCCCAGAGTAAATCTGGGGGCTAATCTCTCAATGCAGCCATTTTATCACAAGGAATCCGCCAATCAATAGAGCAACAAACGCAAGTGAGAACCAGTTGAAATATTTTTCAATGACAGGCCGTATTTTTTCACCTTTCCAGCCGAACAACCCCGCCACAAGAAAGAATCTCGCCGACCGGCTTACCGCCGAGGCGATAAGAAATCCTAAGAAGTTAATTCTCGCGACGCCCGCGGATATTGTGCAAACTTTATACGGCAAAGGCGTAAAACCGCAGGTAAAGACAATCCAGAAATCGTATTTATCGTACCAGCCTGCAAATTTTGTAAAATTTGCTTCTGTCAGGCCAATCGCTCCCAGGTGAGCATAAGCCCACGGACTAATCAAAGACCATAAAAAGGTCCCGATCAAGTAGCCCAGAATACCACCAAACACCGAGGCTATTGAGCAGGCAAGGGCAAAGCGAAACCATTTTTTTGGCGCGCCCAACGCAAGCGGCGCAAGCAGAACGTCCGGCGGAACAGGAAAAAAACTCGACTCAGCAAAACTCAGACAAAATAAAGCCGTCGAGCCATGCCTGGTGTCAGCAAAATGAATTACCCAGTCATATAACCGCCTGTGCCAATGCCACCAGGCCACTGACTGGTGATTAGTGACTGGTGAGTGGTGACTTGTTTCAGGATTTATTGTTTCATTGTTCGACATTCAATATTCCTATATGCCGCAGAGAACACAGAGATTTTTCTTTTGTTATATTATAGCTCAATTAATGTCATTGCGAGCAAAGCGAAGCAATCTCTATAATTGGAAGGCTAGAGATTGCCACGGCCTGTAAGACAGGCCTCGCAATGACAATTCATCAAATCATATATAAATTGCTACATCTAAACTTCATTTATTTTCTCTGTGCTCCTCTGTGTCCTCTGTGGCAATTTTTACTTCTATTTAATCTGTGTCAATCTGTGGTTTATTTTTCTTCTCATCTGCGAATTTTCCTGCCGGCCCACCGGCCGTAAATAAAACCGCAAACCGCGTCACCAATGCACCCAAAAGAACATATCCCAAAATCACCTGCAAGCTCAGCAATATATGTCCCCAAATACTTTGCGCATTAGCATACATATCACCAAAGCCCAATGTCGTCATTGTCACAATAGAAAAATATAGTGTCCGCAAGGGCACCAGCCACGATGGTATCACAATTCCATTTCGATCTATAAATAAATTCTCCACAATCCCCGGCGGAGCTATCCTGCCCCAATGATAATAAATATTCGCAAAGATAAGTGCCAGACCAAAGAAAGTAACTATTATCCGACCAGTTGACCGACCATAATCGCTTATCGACCAAAAAGGCTTAACTACCCATTTGAGCTTAGGATGCTGCTTATACCACTCCTCCCAATTCTTCCTCCGGATATTGTATTCCAAAAGCTGCTTTGTTGCTGTATCTATTCTAACATTATCCAAGCCAACACAATAAAACCAAGTATGGCGGTTTATTTTACACTCCAAAAATATTGTTTCGCCATCAACTGTAGAGAAGTGGAAATTTGAACCTTGCATCTTCACATGATCGAACTCAGCACCTTCGAGGTGGGCGAAAACAAGCTGTGCATCTCTCAGGTCCGCATGATAGAAGACTGCCTTTTTTAAATACGAATACCATAGTTCTACACCGTTGAGATGTGTGTAACTAAATTTAGCACCTTCAAGGTAAATATCTTCTTCCCTATTAGTTTTTCGCCGTTCGTTCCACTCATTTATGCCTTCATCTCCTTTCTCCGAGCATTGTTTGAGAAACTCGTACTGATCCAGGTCACAACGCAATCCTTTCTTTAGAAGCTCAGGATCAAACCTGCGTTTTTGGCCGTTGTGGTTTTCCTTTTTGGATTCCGATTCGTCCATAAATCTTGCCAATTTAATTCATTTCCTCAGGTAGGGTGGGCTTCAGCCCACCGTTCCGCCTCAATGGATTTGCAATAATGTAATGGTGGGGCAAGCCCCACCCTACCCTACGTATTTTCAGTCCTACCCGCTTCGACATCGTCATTCCGAGCCCGTCGTAGGCAGGTCGAGGAATCTGATAAAATCTTTTAAAAGACCCCTCGACTGCGCTCGGGGTGACGATAATGACACTTCGATTCGTCCATAAATTTATCCTATCGGATTCATTTCTCAGGTAGGGTGGGCTTCAGCCCACCGTTCCGCCTCAGCGGATTTCCAATAATGTAATGGTGGGGCAAGCCCCACCCTACCCTACGTATTTTCAGTCCTACCCGCTTCGACATCGTCATTCCGAGCCCGTCGCAGGCGGGTCGAGGAATCTGATAAAATCTTTTTAAAAGACCCCTCGACTGCGCTCGGGGTGACGATAATGACACTTCGAGGTGACGATAATGATACTTCGATTCGTCCATATACGTTATCTACCACTTTGAGGGCAAGAACCCCGCAATAAATTGCGGGGCTAAACATTATTTTTCAACTACGCAAAATGCACCCCTCATTCGAGTATCAAGCATCCAGTATCGAGTATCTTTATATACTTTTCTCTGTGAACTCTGTGCCCTCTGTGGCCAATTTTCGTGTTCAGGATAAGAAGGGCCTGCTATAATGTCAATGAGCAAAATTGTTACTTTACGAGATACGCATCACGCTTAACGAGATACGAGTATATGGTTGATAAAAAGCAGTTTGAAACACGTGGAAATGGATTATTCGTCCGTGCACCTGCCAAGATAAATCTATCTCTGCTTATAGCCGGCAAACGGCCCGACGGCTTTCACGAAATAGAAACCGTAATGACCAAAATCAACTGGTACGGTGAGATTCTCATCGAGCCAAACCCAGAAGCAGGCATCGAGCTTATCTGTCACGGGCCGTGCTGGGCACCCGAGGGAAAAGACAATCTCGTTTACCAGGCTGCTGAGCTACTTTTCGAGACCTGCAAGACACAAGCCGACATCAAACTCACTTTGACTAAAAATATCCCTGCCGGCTCTGGGCTTGGCTCAGCCAGCAGCGATGCCGCAGCGACCCTTATGGGACTAAACAAATACTTAGATTTAAAACTTACAAATCGCCAGCTCGCCAAATTAGCATCAAGATTAGGCAGCGATGTGGCTTTCTTTTTGAATGGGCCGTTGGCACTATGCAAAGGAAAAGGAGAAAAAATTAAAAAATTAGAAAAAATTTTTGACTTTTTGGCTCTTTTAATACTACCAGACGTAAGTGTCTCTACAAAAAAGGTTTATGACAACTACAGGCATAATCCGGCCCTCTACGATAAGCTCAGTAATCAGATAAACAGCTATATCTGCAAAAACAGGATTGATTTAGTAGTAAACATGTGCGCAAATATGTTGCAAAAAAGTTGTTTTAGCCTGGCAAAAGAGCTGGCTGAACTTAAAGATACAATTGAATCCTTTGGTATCGGACCTTTGTGTCTTAGTGGTAGTGGTTCAGCAATGTTTTGTCTCGTCTGCAACAAAGATGAGGAAAAAGTAGTAGCGTACAAACGTAAGCTTCAAGAAAAGATTGGCTGCAAAAGCATTATCGTGCATAACAATAGATGGTAAAGGGTCCTCGTTTTGCGGGGTCCCGACTTTTGAGTGAGGCAAAAAATGGAAATCAGCGAGGTCAGAGTCAAATTAGTGGACAACAAAGATGACAGGCTAAAGGCTTTTTGCTCCGTAACGATGGATAATGAGTTTGTGGTTCGCGACATTAAGGTTATTGAAGGCGCTACCGGTCTTTTCGTTGCTATGCCTTCGAGAAAAATGAGCGACCATTGCGAAAAATGCGGAGGCAAAAATCACCTCAGAGCCAAATTCTGTAACAACTGCGGCAAACCACTGCAGGAAAATCGAGCAAGGAAAGATTTTAAAGGTAGAATGAAGCTGCACGCCGACATCGCCCATCCGATTAACGCAGAATGCCGTAAGAAAATTCAGGAAAATGTCATAAAAGCCTTCAAGGAAGAATTTGAAAAATCAAAGCAGCCGGGCTATAAACCCGTAGAAATGGATGAGCCCGACGATGACATTCCGGAAGTAGTCTAAAATTATTCCGATTTTCTGCGGCCTTACCTGGCAAGGTTGCAAAGGCAATAAAAATAGTAGGTAGTTTCAGCAGTAATTTGAGGGATAAAACCGCTTTTAAGCGGTGAGGTCCTCAAGGACCTTATCGAGAGCGACATCCAATCGCGTACTCAAGTCGTACTTTCCTTCGGTAAGCTGCCTGCGAACACGAAGGACCTTTTCTTTGCGAATTTCCGGCAGCATCGCAATTTTTTTCAATACCTGCCCAAGGGGCGTATTGTTGATATTGTCAAGGATTTGCTCCATGGTGAAATCCTCATCTGGAGCCATAACATCATTGACAGGTTCGATCTGCCGATCATAGTCTTCTAAACGGCCATTATTATTGGAATCTGGCATCTCAATGACCTTACGGAATAAGCTACAAACGAAATCATCCATATTTTCGTCTGAGCCCTTATAACCACTATATGTTGTATGCCTCGCAAATCCCTTCGGAGGCCCAAAACAAATTCGCAGTATTGATATCGACAGAAGCGCTTACAAAACTTTAGAAAACTTAACTTTTTGCTTGGCTGTTCACAATGGCTTAGAATACAGCCACTTGCGATAAAATACTGCCGATTAGTATTGAAAAATCTGCTTTTGGAGCACTACAATCTTATATCAGGAAAAAAAACGAACAACCCTCAAAGCCTATTTGGGCAAGTTAGGCAATATACTATATATAGTAGTTGCCAAACAAAATATCACTTGATTTTAGCAGCTTAGCGTCCGAGAATGTGGGGGCATGCCTTCGGTACGTTTACCATATTTTGAGCCAGTTGCTCTATCTGTTTCGACTGGCACGCTCACGCCAATTCCAATATTCCTCAATATTTCGATAAGGTATGTATGAGTCGATTGCTCGTGCCATATCTTTCGTTAGGTAGTTCATCCAATAATCGTCAAATACTTTTTCACCGTATGGAGCAAATTGTCCGCTGCCCTCAATCAATGCTTGAATTTTTGTGACTGAACCAATATTTTTGGTGTTTCCACTACCCGTACGTTCGCTAGCAATCCTCCACTTCTCTTGAAGCAAGAAAGCAAAATTTTTTACCACCGAAACGATGTCTTGGAGATCGTCAAGGGTATAAATTCGGCGCTCATCGATAACCTGCTCCCGTCTGCTGTAAATAATCCCCAGAACAAAATGACCAGCATATTGCGCATAAGGAAAAGTGATATTTTTTGTGGATTTGCGCTGCCTGAAATAACCTGTAAAGGCCCCCAATGTAAAACCGTTTACGGTCTCAGGATTAACCCGATATGTGCTTTTCAGATCAAGCGCAATTTTCGCTCCATCAGTTGATATGAAACTGATATCTGGATAATGGTTCTGGTACTCAGCTAAAACCATTGTGTAATTGTTCTTAGTTGCAAATTCTGAGATAACTGGAAAGAGCATCAACTCAATGATCTTGGAAACAACTTTAGTATCTACTGAGATTGTATAAATGTTTCGGTAAACATCAATGAATCCTTTTATCAGCCAATCACCGGAGTCCGTAGCAAGAATAAGCTTGAAATTCTCGAAGTGTGCCAATAGTCTTTTTTGGAAATCGCTTACACTGTCTATGGTCATCGTTTCTCCACTTATTAGACCCTACGTACCAATCAGAAGAAGCTCCTTGGATTCAGAATTGGTTGATAAAACGTATTTGTACTGGCCAAAATGCTCAATGCGAACATCACGCTTGTATTTCTCAAGCAAAGACAATAGTTGTTGCTCGGAAGGGATGCCATCACTTCGATAGGACACAACAATAATGCTATTCTGAAATCTTTCAAAAAGGTGATTAAAGGCACTGTGAATTCTTTTCTTGTCATTCCAATCACTTAGGCGTGGTTTCAAACGATGGTGCTTCGATCTACGGTCTATTTGATTGCCCCAATCATCGTACATAGTTAATCCTTCTAAGAAGTGGTAAAAGGAAAGATAATCAACTGCTACACCTTGCTCAGAAATGTAAGGAGTATCTATATATACGAGATCATATTCACCGGGTACATCAACAGCATCACAGTTTAGGGCACGATTCGGTTGGCTGTTGTCGAACAATGCACTGTTTGCTTCTCTGGCGAAGATCCGAAACCAATCATCAAAAGGTCTGTCCCAAGTGACCTTGTTTCCAAATGAGCGGTTGACCTCTGCGAGTCGCATATAGAGATTCTTTCTGTGGAACAGGTTATAGGGTCGCTTAACGATACAAGCCTGGCACAGAGCGAAGAATGCAAGCGCAAACTTATAAGGATCGCGAAGTTGACGGATGTTGGTAATCGTTTGGTCTATCCAGGTATTCTCCTCATCAGTGAAGTAAATCTCAGAAAAAGTGTTTTGTACAAAAGAAGGATATACAATATGTGCGTGCTTCTGGAGAAGCCAGTCCACTTCTTCGCGGCTAAGATGAGTACGTTTGTTCTCGATAAGTGCTTTACCAATGTAATAATTGAAAAGAAGCAAGTCATTATATGTAACCTGCTTACCCATTTGCTTCATCCGATAAGCTACTGCACCAGTGCCGCCGAAAGCGTCTAAAGAGGTTGTGAAGTTCAAAGTTGAGATTTGCTCCCAAATCCAGTCAACCAGCTTTGATTTACTACCCTGATAGCGAGTCGAAGGAAATTTGTGAGCAATCTCTGGCCAGAACGTTTGTTGATTTACTTTTGTTTCTTGCATATACCCTCATTATAAAAACGATTTGAAGCAACCAAAAAACTCTGAACAGTCTTATCCTATGTTAAGGAAATTTCCAGTTTTCGCAAGAGTTTAATTTCTGAAGGATATGTCTACAGCGTAAATTATATGAGATGCGATTTTACCAAGTATTCACTATGTACCGCCGTTTAGCCTCGATCGAAATGAAAGAACAGTTGCTTAAAAAGTCGGTCGGTAGCAGGATTAGCTTTTTTTAGTAGTAATATTTGAAGTCCAAATCTACATCCCAGCTATCGGGTAGGCTTTTATTTCTGCTCAGTCTTATCCTCGTACACTGCAGATTTGCCCAGCGAAGCTGGATAGCAGAAAGAAATTTGGCGAATTTTTCTATATCCACGTCGTCGAAGCTTACCTTGGCACTTTGGCTTTTCTGCTCACCAGGTATAATAATTCCCGAACTGAGCTTGCACTTGGCCTGCGGTATTCCAGACTGAGATGCAATCCTATAAATTTCATTGAAATAATCAAACTCAGCGGCACCTGTCTTGGCATCAGCCAACTGAAGTCGGTCAGCGTCAAGGCTTAAGATGCCTTCTATACTCTTTTGGGACCTTTTATATTGGTCTATATCGCTATTTAAGTTGCGTTCCGTTTCAGGTAAATATACCGCCCAGACCAATAAAGGCCATAGTGCTATTATGACGGGTACGAGTATGTAGTATAAAATAGGATTTTTTAACAAGGCTTTCATTAGCCGGTCCCTTAACTATTTCTCCGGTGTAATCGTTATGCTGAAATTATTACGCCCACTTTTCGCCGGTGAAATACGCTCCTGTAAGTTGCCCAGCTTTTTCCCCATGAGCGCTGCGCGCAACTTCTGCGTACTGATTGCACTGGAGGTGTCGCCGGCTATGCTGATAGAAGAGGAAGTAATAGAGATCGAATCCACATTCAAGTCCGTCTGTGCCGCACATTTATTAAGCGCCTCAAGCACCAAAGTTAGCTTTGAGGATATGGACTTCTCTCCTCTAATGCTAATCAGGCCGCTTTTAACGTCACTGATACGCCTCAATTCACTGCCAAGTTTTCTCACAGCTTCCGAAAATCTGTCGGGTAACTGTTTGCTTCCCGGCATAACCGCTAAATACTGCGGCGCAAGCTTGTCTCTTAGCGAGGTTCGATTACCGTTCACCTTCAATAACTGAGCCTGAAAGTACAAACCGAGTGCAAACAGCAGAACGGCAACAGAAACACTTAGAAACTTAAGTGCTTTTTGCTTTCGCACCTTTTTGCCCTGATAGGGCATAAAATCATTGCGGAAATTTGTGCTTTGTGCCTTTTCCAGATGAGCTAAAGCCGCCCCGTATGCAATTGCAAAATCGACAGGGTCATCACAATCGGCCAGAACCTGTGGTTCGATGCCGGCAGACTCAGTCAAACTAATACTTTCGGCTTCTATGCCCAGCTTCTCGCCAATAGCGTCTATGGCGGAATGGCTAACTGAGCTTATTGAGTCGAAAACTTTTAGATGATTTGTTCGCTCGCTGAGTTCAGGCAAATTAGCCGTTATAAGTGTTTCTCTTGCAAGCAGCTCGTTTCTATTTTGTGCCGAGCCGATTAAGAATGTCCTCATTGCGGATGTCTTTTGCGATTTACAGTAGTTTACAAAATATCCGCGACGGCTGGAAAGCAATCCGAATAAAGTCGTGCCATCCTGAGATTCGGGCAGCTTTATATTCTGACAAATAAATCTTGATAAGGAATTAACATCAGGCTCTATAGTTATAGGATCAATATTATTACTTTGCACAGCAGAAAGAATATCCGATAGTATTTTCCGGTTAGCGGTAAAGACGGTTAGCCCCGAGCCGGCTTCTTCGCTTGAGTTTATCTGAAAAGCCATTGCGACATTGCTTATGTCTGTGGCCAGAGCCTCTTCTGTATCAAATCTAATTGTTGCAGCGATCTGTTTTGGACTGCTAAATTCGCTGTGCATATTGTGCTGCATAAACATCGCACAATCCAGAGCCACAGCAACTTCGGAGAATTTTATCTTCCTCTCAGCACAACCGTGGGCTATAAGAGCCGCCAATGTTTGCTGCTGATTTTGCTCCTCTTGTTCAGCAGAAACGCTAAAACAGCCTAAGATATTTCTCTTGCCGGCACCGGAGCCGATGCAGACTATGGTCGCCGTGTCCTTGCTTATATAAATTCCCAAATAGTTCCGAGCTTCCACTTCGAAAAAACTCCTAAAGACTCATCTGCTAACCGGAAATCACGGCAGCTTGCTTTACCTTATCTCCGTCTTTTGTTATCGCAATAGTCGCTGTCGCCTTTGCCACACCGCTTATTGCAGTTATTTTTATCGTGAAAAAACTGCTGGTAGTTGTTATATAGTTTTCACACTTACTAATCGCATTAGAATACTTGGCCAGCTCTGCCTTCAAATCTTCTATATCGGTAAACGGACCTATGCGTCTTAGCTGTATTATTCTTTCAGCGATTTCAGAGGCCTCTGAGAGGCCGCCAAAAGCAAAAGCTGCTTCTAAAACGTGTCGCGGAGCGGTATTGATATTGACCTTACTCGAAGCCCATAGTCCCATATACTTTAGAGCCGATTCTTTTCGGCCTTCTATGTACGGTTTGGAAAAGGCTTCCACATCAAGCAGCGAGCTGTGAAAGAGCTTTGCAAAATCCTTGTTCTGTATGTCTATCTGGTCGGAGACAGATATAGTTTTTTTAATCACCCTGGGTCGGTAAGTTCTCTGGACGGTTCTTTTGCCTGTTTTTGTCTTGCTGGTTGGCGTTCTTCTTGTTGCCGGCCTTGTTATAGTCTGCTTTATCGGTTTAAATTCAATTTGAAAGGGTTTAATATCGCTTATTTGCCGTACCTGGCTTTTTATTGAATCAACCAGCTCATTTTCCAATCCCATCCATTCGCAGAATGTTTGAAATCCCGCTGTCACTTCACGCCGGTTTTCATCGTCATCTAAAAACAACCAGCCGACAGGATATTTTGCATTTTCGTCCTCAATTTCAATCTTGACCGTGGCAGAGGCGATCTCAAATTCCACCGGCTCGTTCACAAACGGCCAGGGCGGGCCGTACGGTCCTCTTATAGTCATCAAACCGGTTTCATTGAACTCGGCAGTTTCAATGCCATCAATATTAGGATCATTGCCGTCACTGAACTTGTCGATGTCATTGATGTTACTAATGTCTTTTATGCCTTTAATTTTATTCTTCGTTTCGGCGGTATCCCAACCTAAAATCTGCTTGTACTCAACCTCGCTTAGGACAAACAAATCGGAAAAATCCGGCTCGTTCGGTCGGCTAATCAGTTGGGGGGCGAGGTCTTGCACCGTGTCAAGCGCATATTTTACAGCCGAGTCGCAGGCATAGCGGGCCTGGCTGTAATCTATGATGTACTGCTGACGGTGACGTTGAGCGGCAACGCGATTGCTCAAAGTATAACCAAGCGTAGCCAGCACCACCAGCAGCACCAATGTTATCAGCAGCACCACGCCGGGCCGACTTCGAGAGCCACCTCTCAATTCAGCCGGTTTTAGATTTTCCTTGCTCACTACTTTTTTGTCCCTCTTGCTCTGTTTGCTCCTGCTGTTCCGGAACGACCGGTATTTCAAATTTAATCTTTCTGGTTCTGTCGATAGCTATAGTTTGTGATATCTTTTCCGTCTCCGGCACATCCAGAGTACCCCTTACTGTTTTATAAGGCTCGGCAAAAGAAATAGTTACCTTAATCCCGGACGGCAAAGTAGTGTTCGTCCACCCATCGCGAAGATTCTCACCGAGAGGAACCTGGATTTTGAAAAAAGTAACGCCAGTGCAGATTGGCACAAAAGAGTACGTCTTCTCCCAATCCTTTCTTTTCTCATCGAGCAATTTATCTTCCAATGTCATACCGGTGTGACTGCGGTATATAGTCAGGCCCTCGGAGCCGGTGTCATAGTCATAATTTGCCTGCCAAATTATTTCCTCAAATACCTGTTCTCGATTCTTGCTGTCGGCGATGGTTTTTCGAATCGTCAGCCGAGCGGTTGGCAGATTCTTGTCGTATCTATTCAAAATAGTAATTCTGGTATCTGAGTCAGCCGCAGTTATTCTGTCAAGGTCCTCGGCTATGCGCTGCAGAATCTCGGATGGCAGCCGTGGTTCGTGGAGCCTGCGTGTCACCGCAGCGGCAGTATGCTCGGCTCGGCTGTAAATACTAAGCACCACAGCCAAAATCATCGCCGATATTATCAGGGCCGCCAGCATCTCAACTAACGAAAAACCTCTCCGACCGCTGATTGTCCCGAGACTATCCTTCATATCATTTACGCTCAATTACAAAATCAAATGTAAAATCCTCAACGTTTGCTTTCTTTCAATAAGTCGAAAATCTTACCTACATCCATCTCTTCAAGGTCCTCGTAAGGTAAACCCGTTACCGGGTCGATATTACCTTGCTGCTGCTGGTCATATTCAGGCTGCTCTTGCGATAATTCCAAAAGCTGTTCAACAGAGCTAATCTGCATATTTTTTTTCTCGGCAGTCGGTTTGCCGTCAGCCTCTCCGTAAATATCAAGATTATGCTTGAAAAAAGAGCCGTCTTCCGCAGTGAGCATGCCATTGTCAATCCACTGCTGGACCGTCTGTACATCAGCATCGGCGTACCAGGCAGCTTCCTCTATCGTTTTGAGAATATGCTCAGCCAGCCATTGTTGTTCTTGCTCCTGCTGCCCCATAAGCTCGAGCATCTGCTCATCTTGCACTTTAGTAAGCCAGTGAGCTAATTCGACGGTTTGCGTCTGGCCTTTCGTGTCACTATACTCGGCTGAGCACACCGCTCTGACCCACATTTGTGCCGTTATCGGCTCATAAAACGTCTCCACAGCCGTCTGCCATTTAATCTGTGGATACTTGTCACTGTCGCCAAACTCGGTGCCTTCCTGTACGGAACTCGATGTGAGCAGATTTTCCATATTTTCATGTGCCACCTCAAAAGCCTGCATCCGCATAGTGACATCCGCCGCCGAGGCTGCACAGCGGTTGATAACAACTAGTACAGTCGAGCTGACAAGAGCCAATATGACCAAAGCGGTCATAACCTCTGCCAGGGTAAAGCCCGTTAGAAATCCCCAGTTTCTATGTGGCATTTCGCCTGTAGAGCCTATTTCTAACGGGGTAAAGCCTCTGTTCGTATTGCGTAGTGCGTATTGCATAGTACGTAACACACAATCTCTGCTTTCGCAGGTGCAAGCACGCCCCCGCGCAGGCGGGGGCGTTACATGCACCATTTCCGAGTTCGGTCGAGCAGATAAATAACTTGTTTTAAAAAGGTACTTCATCTTCAGCTTTTGGCACTAAAAGTTCAACATCTCCTTGTTTTAATTCAATCATTCTATTCAGCCGGTTGACCACAATCGAATATGGTTCTTCGTCTTCATCCAGCAGGACGATTTTACCGCCGTAGCTCCAGCCGGAATGGCCCACGCGAAACTTTGCCCTGCCCTCGTTGGTATAATCTCCATCGTCGAACTGGACATAGACAACCCGGCAAGCACTGCCGAAGTTATTGCGGACTATAATTTCTTCATCCAGCACCTCCGACAAGTCAGACGAAGTAATCTGTCGAAGCAGATAGCTTTGCTCGGTCAGGTCAATAATAACTTCGTATCTTCTATCGCTCTCGGCGGCGGCACCGGCAGCCATCTGCATAGTCGAGATAAAATCCTGTACCTGGCCCTTAAATGTGCTCCTTCGCAGCACCGCAAAAAAATTCACCTGCGCCAAAAACACAATCAGTGACATTACAAACACTACTACTATCAGCTCAGTCAGCGTAAAACCGGCTGAAGCGCGAAGCGTATCTCGTGAAGCGTGTCTCATTCGAGATACAATATACAATACACGATATACACGATTAGTACGCATCGGTGCTGAGCAGGTCGGCATCATAGCCTTCACCGCCTTCTTCACCATCGGCGCCGTAACTTTTGATTACGAATGACTTACCACTTTCCGGATACATTATATATTCAAAGTCTCTTGACCAGCCGTCCTTCGGCAATTCGGTGGTGTCCAGATATCCATCCGGCGGATAATTCATAACATCATCCGGTGGTTCAATAAGAACCCTGAGCCCTTCATCCTCGTAGGGGTATCGTCCGGTATCCATTTTGAATTGATTAACAGCCAAATGAAGAATCTTCAGGTTGGCTTTTGTGGTTGTAACACGCGCTTTATCGGTTGAACCCACAAAATTACGGACTACTACAGCCATGAGCAAGCCGAGGATGATAAGCACAGCCATCAGCTCAACCATTGTGAAGCCACTTTTCATTTTCGTTGTTCTTCTTTTGCCCATTGTATTGCGCACTCCTGAGCTATTGATTTCTATTTTTCAAAAGCATATGCCGTCGCCGTGCCGGCGACGGCTAAATACCATTCAAAATTGGACTGCTGTAATTTTCAAAATCGGCAGTATCGTAGCATAAGCGATTAAGCCGATTATTGCAGCCATAAAGATTATAATAATCGGCTCAATTGCCGCACTTAGCCTTTCAACAACCACATCTGTCGAGGTCTCAAGGTTGTCACTTATACTTTTAAGCATCGTCTCAAGCTCACCGCTTTTTTCTCCAACGGCGACCATGTGAGCGATAGCAGGGTCGATAACGCCGCTGTCCCTCAACGGCGTTGCGATATCGGCCCCGGAAAGAATTCTTTCGCGGGCCTGATGGATGGCCCTTTTCATTAGACTATTGCCGGTGACTTCAGCGACAACTCGAAGAGATTCAGCCATAGAAAGCCCCGAACCCATAAGCGTCGAAAGCGTAGAGGCAAAACGTGAAACCACGCGCTGTTTTACGAGAGGGCCGAGTATCGGAAGAGACAACAAAAATTTGTCACGTAAATATGCTCCGCGATCGGTCTTGAAAAACCTTTTAAAACTCCAGACAGTTGCAAATACTGCCGCGATAACCACCAACACCCACCAGCTCGTCAGCACAAAGCCCACATCCATTAATCGTCTGGTAATCCATGGCAGTTCTTGGCCCGCCCTTTTGATTTGTTCGCCTATGGTGGGAATAACTTTGGTAGTCAGTATAAGAATCGCCGCGATACAAAATAATATTAGAACGATCGGATATATCATCGCCGTTATTACCTTCGATTCCACTCGCCGGCGTTTTTCCATAAAGTTAGCAATGGTTGCGAAACTCTTTGCCAAAGTGCCGGTGACCTCACCTACGCGAACCATGCTTACATATATGACATCGAAGTAATCGCTATAATCTTTCAATGCATCTGCAAGTGACTCACCGGTTACAACGCGGTCGCGAATGTCGGTAAGAGCGTTTTTGAAGCGGGCATCCGACGTCTGCAAAGTAAGCACGGTGAGCGATTCGGTCAATTTAATACCCGAATCGAGCAATGTGGTCATCTGCTTTGTAAAATCAATTATCTGGCTCTTGTTAGCTCTGCTGATAAACGAAAGCAGAGCGGCTTTGCGCTGCTCTGAGGAGCCGACCTCCGTCACCGAGGTAGGGTGGATGCTGCGGGCCCTAAGCTGCTTTCGCGCAGAATAGGAACTTTCGGCAGCAATGGCGCCTTTAACTTTTTTACCACCCGCTGCTATCGCTATATAATGATAACGTGGCATTTTTTTCGTATCTCGTATTGCATGATGCGTATTGGGTTGATTTTTTTACGCAATACTCAATACGCATTACGCGTGACGAATTACATTACGTCTGATTGTGTCACTCTCAATACTTCAGCAATTGTTGTTATTCCTGCAAGCACTTTTCTGGCTCCATCCATGCGTAGTGTCTGCATCCCCGATTCAAGGACGTTCCTTTTTATTGTACCAGCAGTTTCCCTCTTGTATATCTGTTCCTGGATTTCATTGTTGATGAGCATCATTTCATAGATGCCGGTTCTGCCGCGATAACCCGTCTGAAAGCATTTATCACATCCGGTTCCCACAAAAAACTCAACACTGTCTTTACCTAAACCGAGAGCTTTCACATTTCCCAGTCCAAGCTCTCTTAATTCATGGGGCGTGGGCTGATACTTGGTCCTACAATTCGGGCATACCTTTCGCACCAATCTTTGTGCGATCACGGCAATCAGTGATGAGCTTACCAAATACGGCTCAAGTCCCAAATCCAAAAGCCGGGTCACCGCCCCCGCCGAGTCGTTCGTATGCAGTGTGCTGAAAACCAAATGTCCCGTTAGTGAAGACTGTATCGCCATACGAGCCGTTTCGATGTCTCGAACCTCGCCGACCATTATAATATCCGGGTCCTGTCGCAGCACATGCCGAAGTGACGTGGCGAAATTCATACCTTTCTTAGAGGCGACCTGAATCTGGCTGATCCCCTCGAGCTGATATTCGATGGGGTCTTCTATGGTTATAACATTTTTCTCAGATGAGTTAATTCTGTTAAGGCAGGCATAAAGAGTGGTACTTTTTCCGCTACCTGTTGGGCCTGTTACGAAAATAACTCCGTGAGAGCGATGGAGCAAGGTATCAAGTTTTTTCAAATCTTCTTGCCAAAGGCCCAGCTCGTCCAACCCGAAAAGACCGGTGCTTTTATCAAGCAGTCGCAGGACGCTGCGTTCACCATAGCTGGTCGGCACAGTGCTGATACGCAAATCCACCTCGCGTTGGCCCAGCCGAACACTGCAGCGGCCATCCTGTGGAAGCCGACGCTCAGCAATATCCATACCTGCCATAACCTTGATACGAGAGATAATCAAAGGCAATACATTTTTATTCAGACTCAAAGTGTCATATAAAATGCCGTCAATACGATAGCGAATCTGAATCTTCGACTCGTATGGATGAACATGAATGTCACTGGCTCTTAATTGCAGAGCACGAAAAAGAATGTCATTGACCAGCCTGATAACCGGCGGCCGATTGACCACATCAAGCAGGTCATCCGAAGCGGATACCTCATCAACGAGCTGGTCAAGATTTTGCGAATCAAGCTCCTCTGCCACCTCTTCAATGACCGTTGTCTTCTGCTCGTAGGCCACATCTATCACAGAGGTAATAGCAGCACGGGTGGATATGGCGGGCCTAACCGACATACCGGTCATCTTCGAGACATTATCCAGGGCGTTAGCATCCAACGGCTTAGACAAAACTACCGTAAGCTCGCTATCGCCGTCTTTGTGTTTTATTCCGATAAGATAATAGTGCTGAGCGAAGTTGGCAGGAACTGCTTCTACGAATTCGATAGGCACCGCTTTTTGAGGAATCTCCGGCAGAAATTCCCAGCCCAGAGCCTCAGCAAACAGCTTTAAAACCACGTCCTCGGTAAAATATGGGCAGCTAAGCAATCGCTCATCGAGACGTCCGGGGCTGCTGTTTTCCTCAAGGAACCTGGCCAATTGCTCAGCGTCAACCAGGCCGGTCCGCTTTGCAGTTTTTATCAATAAGTCTTTCATAAATCCATTGTAGTTGTCATTGCGAGGCCTGCGAAGCAGGCCGTGGCAATCTCGTCTCTTATGATTGAGATTGCTTCGCTTCGCTCGCAATGACACCCATCATCTATTGTTTTACTCGACCTCCAGCACTTTCAACGGGTCCATCGGTTTGGGCTTTATACCCGGCCAGTCCTCATATTTCTGGAATTCGTCCTCAAACTTCTCAAATGCTACTCTATTCCTTTGTGATATGTTCTCCAGCTCCGGCAGTCCAGCCGCAGTTTCTTCGGGCCTCAGAATGTTCGCTTTGACAAAGATATAAAGTCGAGACTCATTATCTGTGTTAGAAGTACTTCTGAATAACCCGCCTACCAAAGGAATATCACCAATTATAGGTACCTTCTTACCTCCTTTTGTTTGGTTCAATTTCAGCAAGCCTCCGAGAATTATCGTGCGGCCGTCAGGGACAGTTACTATCGTATTGATGTTGCTTGAAGTTGTGTCCGGCGGAAGCTCAGCATCGGGTCGTGGGAGAAAATCGGTTCTGTCCAGCTCAACTTTCAACCTAAGTAAATCGCCTTCGCTGATATTCGGTGTGATGGTAAGCCTTATGCCGGCTTCGATCTCTCTGAAATCGGTAGCTGTTCTTTGAATACCTTGTTCAGGAATAATGATGCTTTCTATCCTAACGTTGGTTGTATCGGTAGTGCGAATTTCGCCGGGTTGTCCATCGTTGACTAAAATCTTAGGCTTTGCCAAGATTCGGCCATAGCTTTTACTTTCGATAGCGGTTAAAAGTGCCTGGATGTGAGCATCACTATAGAAGCCCCTGGCCGTGCCTGCTCTTGGATGAGAAAGCGTCTCGGCAGTGCGTCCTTCGAGGAATGGGCTGACGATGGAGTCGAGCGCTTCCATCTGTCCACCGGCTGCAAGTTTGGGGAATTTGCTTGCAAGCTGTAAATCCAGGTCAAACTCATCGGTCCTGCTGACCTCAACAAGTGTCACGTCAATTAGCACCTGTGGTCTCCTTTTGTCCAGCTTCTCTATCAGATTCGCTATCCATTCCTGGTTCTTTTTGCTGGCATAAACAATCAATGAAAAGGTGTTAGGGTCAGGAACTATAACGATCTCCTCTTGCTTCTTAACCTGTTCTATCTTTTCCTCTCCATTTTGAGTTTGAACAGTTTCTTGAATAAGACTTTGGAGAACCTCCGCTAAATGATCCGGCGACTGATTTTCGAGCGGATAGAGCTGATACGGCATTTCCTCTAATTCCGTTTGGCTGTCCACATAGTTGATAATCGTTGCTATCCGGACGTGCTGCTCTGCTGTTGCGTTGACCAATAGCGAGTTGGTCGGTTCAACGACCACCACCTGCGGCTCTTCCAACAGAGGTTCTGAGCCATTGCCGATCTCTGTAGTTATGGGCCTCGGCTGTTTAACGGGAGGCTTTGCCGCTGTTGTCGGAGAAGTAAGTCTCAAAGTAGCAGTCTCAGGTTTAGCGCCGACTATACCAAGCTCTTGGAGCTTGGTCCTGACTTCCTCGGCCCCGACGTGCTTGATTTTATATATTCCAAGAGTCCTCAGGTCCTGCTGCTCCACGTCAAGGGCATCTATCAATTCCTGCACAGTGTCTAATTGCTCCTGGACTCCTATCATCAGGATACGATTTGTTCTCTCGTCGGCATCAAGATATACGGTAGGCTCAGCCGTGGCCGCCGGCTGGGTTCGTTTTTGCGTAGCAGCCCGTTGAGCTCTGATTTGCGCAGCTCTTTGAGCCGCACTCACTCGACGTTGGTAGGAAGCTTCCGACTCGCCCGGTCGGCGAGTGACTTGGGGCGCTTGTGCCGTCGGCCCCTCGGCAATAGTAATTGATACCGTCCCAAGCTGCCCAGCCAGCGTCTGCAGCTTCGGAGCAAGGGACGCGGCCATAGTATATTGTAACTGTCCGAACCTGAATTTCCTCGGCTCACCAGGCTTATCGACCAACGCTAAAAGGGCTTCTACGCGCGGCATTCGATAGGTAAACTCGGTAACAATCAGTGTCTTTGTCTCTGGGATTTCCGAGACATCTATACCGAGCTTCATATTATTAAGAAGATTTCCTGCACTGGCTGTGTCAATATGCTCTAACTTAAATGAACGAGTTACAACGAGGTCACCATGCTCTATTTTACCATCTTCCACACCCAACAACGCAGGGTCAATATCCAATGCCTCTTCTTTGGGAACCACGGTGACAAGATTACCCTTGTGACGAGTCATCACAAAGCCTTTGAACTTCAACACCGTTTCCAGCAAAGGATACAAATCCTTCACCTTGATAGGACCTCGAAGCTTGCCCTGAAGCATAAGTGTTACGTCACCTCTAACCTTTGCCGGGTCATAAACAAAATCCAGATTAAGATATGCACCTGCCAGGCCCAGCAGATAAACAATATCAAGCTTTTCCGGTAGGGTTTCACTGAGAACTTCCTCCCCATTGGGGATGGGCGGCAGCTCATAAGACGAGGCACGAGCGTTATCTGCCGCTGTAGAGGCGGGCTCTTGATTTGTTTGGCCATCCAGCTTTTCGTATAGTCGGCCTTCTGTGGCTTGTCCATCCCCGATCAAATCGGAAACCGCCGAGATACTTAATGAATCGTCTTCAACACTGGCTAAACGGGAATTAGCCTGCTTCGTTAAAGACCGAACGTCGGAGTACTCGTCGTTCGTCACTGGTGTATCGAGCGATGGGTCACTATACTCACGAGATGAATAGGAACCAGCAACGGATTTTATGGCAGAAACAAGTGCATTGGCCTGGCTCACCGGCGCTATAAGCACCACCATACTGTCGTGTATATCTATAATTGCCCTAGCAGACTTCGGCGTGACCTCAGCAAACTCGGTCGAGCCGCTCGGTCGAGCCGTGGTAACATCTGTCGGCGGATTGGAAAAGCTCCCTATCGATATGCCGCCGGGCAAAGCAAGTCCTTCAATACTGCGTTGGCAGTACTGCCGAATCGCTTCAAGCCGCTCATTAGTAGGTAGATTCTGAGCCTTCGAGGCAGAAAAAACCGCTTTTATAACAAATTGTTCATCGGCATCAACAAGCTTTAATATCGCTATGGCTTTGTTTAGCTCATCCGGTGTAGCTGTCACTAAAAGCACATTGGTGCCGCGAATTTGCGAAACTGTGCCGATTTTGAGGTCCGCCAGATATTTTCTGCCCTGCCTGGCAGGTATGTGCGACAAGGAAATAAATTTGTAATGCGTCGTACTATAGTGACTACTTTGCTTGGCCGAAGTCAAGCTACAGAAGACAAATACCAGAAGAAAAACGATAGCGATTAACATTCCTGTCTTGCCAAGGTGAATTCCATTATAGCGGTTTTTCAACTTTGACATCTGTGTTCTGTCCCGCCACAGCGAATTTTCAACTTCAACTGCTGTCTTCTTTGTTGCCATAAATTACTCCTATTCCTATCCTTCTTAGCGGTAGCTACTACGAAGAGCAAATTCCCCCTTCATTCGGCGGTTTGCAACCCCCCTTCTTTTCTCCGTCGCATCTACTACTAAAGACAAATTACGATGAGCAAGCACCTCCACCTAAGAAATCCTTGAAAGATGAAAATCCAACCAAACAGCTATTATGTCAATTCAATCAATCTGCTGACCGACACTCTATGCTTAAAACCGCTTTTTTTCACAAATATCAAGTGTCCGGCGTCGAGTATCGAGAATAACTATCTAATCAGACATAGAAAACGCTTAAAAGTTCCCACTTTCAGACAAAAAACACCATTATTAGTACTGAAAAGTAGGTAATTTTTAGCACGTTGAATGGCCCAATATTTATAGGTCCGAGCTTATTGGTTCATACAAAATAAATTGCACTTTGTCCGTATATTGGGTTTTATTATAAGACAAGATATAGATTATATTTAACGCACCAATTTACTCGCCTTTGCGTAGCCGCCTGCCTGCGCGTAGCCGTCTATTCTCCGTAGCAGTGCTGTTTTCTCCGCCGTAGCGGCTGTGAAGGCTGGAACTGCGAAGGATGAACTTCGGCGAAGGCAGGCTTCGGCGGAGCAAGGTCGGCGGTTTATCCTGCAGCAGGGCACAAATTTGTAATGTTGGTACCAGGCGTGAGCTTATAAATATTGGAAGTGAAAGTTAAAATACGCTTTGGCGGAGTAGAAGTAGTTAATACTTTTATTTTTCCTTATTCTCCAGCTTTACCTATTCTTCTTCGCCTTCATTTAATTCTTCGCCCAAATCCCCTAAACTCTCTGCTTCTTCCTCACTTACCTGCTCTGTTTGAAAATCGGAAATGATTTCTTTGTATTGCTCGTCCTGTTTTTCTAATTCGTCTGGTGAGTCGGAAAGGCTTAGCTCGTCCTCATCTTCAAGGTTAGGCTCGTTTAAGTCGATTTTATCGGATGTATAATCTTTTTGCAGGTTTTTCAATCTACCGATAAGTTTTTCCAGTGCGGCACTTTGTTCACCATTTAACTTGTCTGTGGAAGACTTGTTTGCTGTAATTTTGCCCTTAGAACTATTTATGGAGTGTGAAGCGGGTATTTTACTCGGCTTTCGGATACGGCTTGATGATGAGTCTTTGGCAAAAGTACTTTTTTCTACTCGACTGAGCGTCTCACCCAGACTTGCCGGAGTCGAGACGGGCAGGCCAAGGGCAGAGCTATACTTGACTGCAAGCTCGAAAGTCCTTTGGCCGTCTTTAACAACGACCATACCGTCTTTTATCTGCTCAATAACCAAATGTCCGATTTGGCTGGATTGTCTTATCCAACGTAAACCTTTGCCCGGCTCATCAATAATTGCCATCGACAATTCAGGCCTTGCCGCATAAAAACTGGTGCCGACGACTGTAAACTTGGCTTCAACCTGCCCGCGGGGCTTCGGTGAACCATCACGCCGGTTAGCTGAGCTTGCCTTCGACTTAGGTGGATTTAAATACAATGCAAAGGCTTTGGCCTGCTTGACAAGCGGCCCGCCTCCAGTGGAATCCAAATCTGCTTTTTTACCGGCCTTACTCTCGCTGAACTTTTCGACGACGCTGGGCGAGCTTAGAAGCTGCTCAACCTGTTCGTTACTTTGCACACCAAAAACCACCGGAAATACAAAAAGAATACCTGCCAGGATCGCCGCTAAGATACCGGTTATACGCAATGTCTTTATCATATCCTTCTCCGAAGGAGCATGACCGCCCCAATAAATTGGGGGGGCTAAATATTTCTTTGCCGGGCAGACTTACCGGGTCAATGGAGCTCAAGTCGGCTTTATCGCGTAGTTTTTCCTTTATTGTTGGACATTGCCCGCAGTATTTGGTTCCTTCCAATGCCGGATTTTTTCCAAATATTGCTGCTCATTCCCCGCGTATTCGGCGCTTTTTTCGGGCGTATGGCAAAAAAGACAATCCGTCTTTGGCTCCGTGGTCTTGGCTAATCCCTCCGTCCGATTATGTTGCGAGCCGGGACCATGGCAGTTTTCGCAGCCTACATCTTTCAAATGACCGGTTTTGGCTTCTGAGATAAAACCGCTCTCGTAATCCATTCCCACGACGTGGCATACAACGCACTCCGGGTCGTACTGAGAGCCGACCTCCACGAGCGTCTTATAAGCCTGAGCGTGAGGATTCTTCCTCCATTTCTTGTATTCGTACTCGTGACAGCCCTGCTTATTACAGGATTTTGAACCTTCATATTTTAAACCGCTCTGTAAAGCAAAACGCGGAAATTTATCCAAGAGATGGGATTCTTTAACAAGATGCTGGTAGTCCTTATATAATCGAACGAGAGACGGACCCTGCTTAAGATTTTCCACAACCGGTATAGAGTGAAAACTTAGTTCTAACCTTTCCTGCCCAGCAGAGCTCACGCCTTGCGAGAACCCAGCTTTAATGTTCAATCGACACACATATCTACCGAAGCGACCCACCGAGAAAGCCAAAGGCCTATCATTAGGATTGCTAAACACCATCGGCTCATCTGAATCCGACGGGCAAACGAGACAATCCACATTGGATGCCATTTCGGTAATAGAATTAATAACCTCAGAATCGCAATGGTTCAGGATAAGGATATTAAAAGTTTGTACGCCGGGCTGAGGTGGGAAAACACCTCCGATCTGCTCGAAACGACGGGACCTTGCATCGAAGGCCGCGACTCTGACAGCTACTGTTTTATCTTGCAGCGATAATTGTTTTGTAAACATCGCCGGCACATTTGCATCAGCAGGTTGCTGAGCACTTATGACATTAAACACCGAGCCGATATAGTCCAGCAGCCCAAGATTATCAGCTATCTCGATATCTGTTTGTGTCAGATTAGCTAAATCGTAGTCGAGCAGTCCGAGAGCCTGTATTATTATGTTGAACTTGATTAGGTCCTGCTCGCTGTTGCTTTCTACAAACGAGCCGACGTCGATAGTCAATTTTCTTTGTTCAGGCACGCTATTCAGCACGGCCCAGCGTCTATCGAGTCCGCCGAGCTGTCCTCCGCTGCATCCGCATGGCTTTAACGCTCCAAGCTCATAGCCGGTCAGAAAAATCACGAATTCATTAGTTTCCAGAGCCAGCTTCTCCGGCAGCTTCGGCTGTCTATCCGGCACGCAAGAAACTGAAAGCATCAATACACAAATGCAAACTACAAATCGTTTCATAGAATTAAAACCCCCCACCTCGCTCCGCCGAAACGGCTACGCAAAGGCGAGGAAACTGGGGGACAAAATACAAATAATATTTAGCACCGCAGTTTATCGTTAAGATGTGCCGCAAGGCATGCTGCGCACCTTATGGCACTGTGGGGTTCACAACTGGGATTTATCGTGGGATTTTTCTCACGGTCGGTGCGCTGCGTTTACTTCCTTCTCGAATAAAATCCACGACAGCTTACTTTCAGTGTTTCTCCTCCTTTTATGTTCACCAAAAATACATCCGTGAACCTTGTTTTACCTTCGTCTGCGGGTGGCATTATCTCCAGCATAAACTGATAGCCGTTACGAACTGGATCCTGGTTCATTACCTTTATGATACCATTTTCCGACGATGTAGATTCAATCTCGAAATTCTCGCCGTAGTTATTTATCACCCAGATTTTTCTGGTTATAGGCTGTCCCGGCTCAGCGTTGAAAGCGATAAGCTGCGGCGGATTTATCTGAAATCTCGACAGCGCTGTAAAAGGAATCCTAACAGTCTCGCCCTCAGGATGAGTCAGGCTTATACTGACAATGCCGGTCGGTCTTCGCTGCAGATTTTCCATGTTTATCTGAGGCTGTAGAGTGAATTTCGTTGCTTGCTCGTTCGGATCGTAATCGATAGTTATACAATTTCCGGTCGATTTGACATCCTTTATTGCAAACGTCTTGCCGTCAAGGCTGGTAATAGTAATCTCCGGACAGCTCAATTTTTCATCCTTCAGGAGGAACCTCAGCCCCCCTCGCGGCTCGAAGCTGGTTTTGGGCACAACCTTGGCTTTTATGGTTAGCGCCGCTCTGGGATTTGTCATATCGTTGCTGACAACATGTAATTGCCGAGTCACCATGACCGCTACCGTACTTGCATTATACTGCACCTTTATAGTACCGCTCTCGTTCGGCTCATACTGCATTATGTCTAATCGAGCGGTGGCGCCGCAACAGGCTTCGACCTTCGTAATTTTCAACAGGCTGTCTCCGGTATTTGTAAATTTAAACTCGCAGGTCTTCTTTGATCTGGGCCCAACTTCGCCGAAGTCCTGAACTGTCTTTTCAAAGGTGATCCTTGGACCTGTCTCGACGGCCTGCTTTTTGGCTTCGACTTTTTCCGGTTCGGCTGCCGGCTCGGGCGCTGTCAAAACAGCATTAGGCTCTGCCGGCACCTTGACGTGCTGCTGACAGGCAATCTGCGTCAGCAAAGAAAAACAGACAATAACAACAACTAATATCAAATAATTACCTTTCATATTTACTTCTCCTATCTAACTGACAATCGTCATCTTTTTAGTATTATCGGCAAAGAAAACGTAACGCAAAAGTTTACTTATAACAAAATACACCATAACTGTTATATGTCAAATGTATAAAAAAAGACCGAAACTTCGTAGAAGTTCCGGTCTTTGTAAGACAGCTTTCCATAAACAATTTAGAGCGAACTTATAAATTTATGCTGTCTTACCAAAACCAAGATATAGAAGAAAAGAACATCCTTTTATATTACTTATTATAATCACAATGATAGCTTTTTACAAGCTCTTTTTCCTGATTGGCATAATTTTATCAGCAAATTCCCTTCAATCGCCATTAACCCTGGTCATACAAAAAATTCGTTTACAATGTCCTACAGAAAATAGGCCTTTAGTATGTATTCTTCAAGCATTCTCTGGGTGTTAAAAAATGAGCCGTTTAATGCCAATGCGTTGATCATAATACCCAGATAGGCTTGTTTTTGGTTGTAGAACATCGGAACAATTACGTTTTCGAGTTTGTTGTAGAGGGCCTGCGCATCTTTTGCGCTATTTTTAGAATTCTGGTCTTCGCTACTCGGCTCGTCTGAGACCGTTGAATTCGATCCAGCTATAGCCCAGCCGGTCAGACCTTCAACGCATCCTTCGACCCACCAGCCGTCCAAAACGCTAAATGAGGGCACAGCGTTAAGAGCCGCCTTCATACCGCTCGTTCCGGAGGCCTCGTGAGGCGGCTGCGGAGTATTGAGCCAGAGGTCCACTCCCGGTATAAGAATTTTTGCCGATTCCATATTATAGTTTGGCAGATACACAAGTTTTATATCCGGCTGCAGATGCTGCTGGGCTTGAAACAGTTTTTTGATAATTTTCTTACCATCCTGGTCTTTAGGATGGGCTTTACCTGCGAATACCAACTGGAATCTGCCGGCTTTTGAGGCTATATTTTTTAGTCTGTCAATATCATAAAATAACAAGTCTGCTCTTTTGTAAGCGGCAGCACGTCGCGCAAAGCCGATGGTAAAGACATCCAAATCCATTACTGTATTGGTTTGCCGCTTAATGTATTCGAGCAGTTTTTGTTTTGACTGGATATGCGCGTCCCATATTTCGTTTTCGGGCAGGTTCAATGCGTATCGAAGACTGAAATTGTTCTCGCGCCAGTTCGGTATATGTCTATTAAGGACATCAGCGAACGGCTTTGATACCCATGTAGCAGCGTGTACGCCGTTGGTGATGGAATCAACCACGTAAGAACCAAACATCTGGCTGGAAACTTTTCCGTGCTCCCTGGAGACTCCATTTATATAGTGACTTAGATGCAGGCCCAGATAAGTCATATTCAGCACACCCGGCTCGCAGCAGAGTTCGTTTTCCAGCTCCAGGACTTTGTGCTCACCGAGGACCTGACGCACTAAATTCATCGGATACTTATCTTGACCGGCTGGAACTGGAGTATGAGTAGTAAAAACACATTTTGCCCTGACCGCCTCGATAAGGTCAGCGGAAATCGAATCGCTGCCGGTTTTTTCTATCTCTTCGGTCAGCAATTCCAGAGCCAGCATAGCAGCGTGTCCCTCGTTCATGTGGAATCTCGCTATGTTCTGATAACCCAGACTACGTAACATTCGGACGCCGCCGATACCTAATATTACTTCCTGGCATAGTCGATAACGTAGGTCGCCTCCGTATAGATAGTGACACAACTGTCTGTCGTAGGGGCTGTTTTCCTGCAGGTCGGTATCCAGGAAAAAAACCGGTACTTCAGAACCGGAGATGCCGGACACCCGGTATTGCCAGGCCCGCACCTGAACATTCCGTCCTTCCAGAACAATAGAGATTCTGTTATTCAGCGGCTTCAGGAAGTTGCTGACATTCCAGTTTTCCTGCTGTTCGCTTTGGCTGCCGTCCGAAGCCAGCTTCTGATGGAAATAGCCCTTTCTGGCAAGCAGAGTTACGCAAACTGTCGGTACTCGCATATCAGCGGACGAGCGTATAGTATCAGCCGCCAATATGCCAAGGCCGCCGCTATAGGTTGGCATACGCGGATCTAAGCCTATTTCCATTGTAAAATAGGCAATTTTTCTGTCTTCTGTCATCGCTATAAACCTAATCTGCTCAATCTATAATATGTCTATTCCGACGATTCTTTTGCACCACCAGCCGGCGCGACACAATAAATGTAAATCAGCGGTTCAGCACCACCGTTTTTAACATCGTGGACGGTATTTGGCGGTATATAGCAAACCCTGCCCTGGCCGACCTGGAAACTTCTTTCCTGGCCGATGAGCAATGTGCCCTGGCCGGAAAGGAAGACAAGCAATTCCTCATGGTTTTTAGTGCTGTGCTCGCCGCAATTCTGGCCTGGCTGCAGATAGACTCTGCCCGAGCGCATTCCACAGGTTTGTGACTGGCTATCCAGAAGCTTTTGATATTCCGGACTTTGCTTTAGGTCTATGACCAGAACTTTTTCCGATGATGCCATATATTCTTCCTTAAAATCTATTTTCGATTAACGAGCTGACATATTTAGAAAATTTATTACTTCCTGTCAATTTTTTTCTTGACCCAGTAACACAATTATCATATTTTTATGCACAGTAGCACTATTTTGTTAATCGTATGCGCTATTGTAATGTTCATCTTAATTTTATTTTGGAGGAAAAAGTCATGAAAGAACTGGTCGTTTTAACAGCAGTTTTAACCTTGTCATTTGGCGGTATTGTCAAGGCACAGCCTACGGTCACCGAAGTAACCCATTCAGAGTTTCAAGCCGTAAATGCCGATGGCGAACAAACATATAACGCGACCGAGAAAGTTATCCTTGAAGGGATTTTGCTGCACAATCCTGCTGATTTGCTGAATCCGACACCGGACGACACTATAACGCAGATATATAACATCAGTGGAGAATGGCAATTCTTTTTTCAGGGTGAAGGTGACGACCATGCAGGCACAGCCGTCTGGATGGGACAATTATATAACAATCTGCCCTGGATCGCACTGGACGGAGGCTATACGAACGAAGAGTTCATTGCAGAGCTTTCTCGCATTAACAGCGCTCAGTTCTGTCCGGGAGATAGAATACGTGTAACCGGCTACTACCTATCTTACAAAGGCAAAACAAACATAAACGAGCAGCATAGCAATAATCCCGACCACGATTTTACAATTGAGCTGTTAGAGCGCGGTGTTGGAATACCCCAGCCGGAGCTTGTTACGCTCGATGAGCTAAAAGACGACAATGACAATTCCATTTTTGATCCCAATCGGCAAATCGGCTGTGAATATTACCAGTCTCGGCTGATAAAAATTGAAGATGTCTATTTCGTGGACCCAAACGGCTGGGGGCCGTATGGGGAGCTGGTGATAACCGATGGCGTTAAGACCTTACCTGTAAAACTGGGACGGGGCAATGGCATTTACGCCGGCTCGAATAATTTAAGCGAACCTTTCGATATCATCGCTATAATGGATCAAAATAGCTCTGACTTGAAAAGCGGTTACCGCTTATGGGTGCCGAACTATGACGGAAACGGCTTAGTTTTAGCCAGCGACGAGCACCGCATGGCAGATAAGGAACAACCGTCACCGCAGGGGTGACGGCTAAACAGAATATTTAGCCCCGCAATTTATTGCGGGGTTTTTACCCACAATCGTGAACACCGGTATTTATGAAAGGACTCGTTCATTTTGAAGCGAGCGTTTACCTTAATTGAGTTGTTGGTGGTTATTGCTATTATCGCACTTCTGTTGGGGATTCTGCTTCCCGCGATGGGCCGCGCTCGTCTTCAGGCAAAGATTGTGGCTGTTAATGCCGAGCTGCGCGAGATTGGCATGGCGCTTGAGGCCTACTCGCTCGAGAACAACGGTAAATTCCCGCCGACCCGCGTGGACTGTATGCTCGGAGAGCACTTCTATCAACTGCCGTTGGAGTTAGTCGAAAGTAAATACCTGCCGGTACCTGATGACAGCAATACCTATATAGCCACCAGCATAGAAGACAGATTCAACAAAGGCTACACATATAAATATAGATCCGTAGGGACACTAATCTACAACAGGACCGTCACCGTCAAGGATGGAGCATATCTGTGGGTTCCGGATGGCTTCCCCGATAATGAAAAAGAGCAGGGACAAAATTATTATACTGTAAAAGAATCACCTGTCAGTTGGGTTCTTTACAGCGAGGGCCCCAATTTTGACCTGGATCGTATGAGAGAAATGGAGTATCCGGTGCCGAGAAAAACCTGGTATAATCCACAGACCCGAACGGGTGTTATTGTTCGCGTGCGGCTGAAAAATGGCGGGCACATCGGATCGTTTGAGAAATGAAAGATGTAAGTTTAATATGTGTATTGATGTTTTCTGTTGCATTGGTCGGAGTTTTAACCAGCTGTAGCGACAGAGAATTCGAAAATAAACAGCCTGAAATTGCTGTCACCAATTCTTATCTGCAATGCGTGGTCGAGGACCTATGTGGAGACGACATGGAAATTCTTTGCTTGGCTCCACCAGGCATGTGCCCAGGACATTTCGACATTTCACCGACGCAGGTAAAGCAGCTCTGCGATTGCAAAATATTATTGCTTTTTGACTTTCAGCAAAAAATCGAAGATTCACTTTCACGAATGAAGAAAAACGGCCTAAAGACGGCTTTGTTAGAACCCCTGCCGGGCTTGTGTGTGCCTGAAACTTATGTGGCTGCCTGCAGGGAAGTTGCCAATATCCTCTCAGCAGAATATCCTGAAAAACAAGCTCAATATGAGCAGAGATTGAGGCTGATAGAAAAGCGTCAGAAACAGTTAAGTCTTGAGCTTCGCACCGTCATAGAACAAACCGGCGTCAAAGCGACAGAGGTTGTTGCCTCTGATCATCAGGCTGAATTTGCCGATCGGCTTGGTCTGGAGATAGTAGCCACTTTTATGGGCAGTGATATCGAAACGGCCTCTAATATCAATCAGTGCCTTACAAAAGCCCAAAGCCGGGATGTAAGATTTGTCATAGCCAATAAGCAGGAGGGCACCGCCCTTGCTGATGTGCTGGCCGAGCGGCTGCAGGCTAAAGCAATAATTTTCAGCAACTTTCCTGATATTGATACAAGCTCGAATGGTTTCGACCAACTACTGCGGAAAAACGTCCAGGCCCTTGTTGAGGCGGCAAGCAAATGATCGGCAGCAGTTTAAGCCTTTCAGGTGTCGAAGTGAAACGCGGCAGCCGAGCCGTCCTTAATATCAAAAATTTACAGATACCTTCCGGTGCATTTGTAGGCATTGTCGGAACCAATGGGGCGGGCAAAACAACCCTATTAAAGATTTGTAGCGGCCTGATAAAACCAAATCGCGGCACTATAAAATTTGACAACAGAGATTTGTCCAAGCTTAGCTGCTGGAGCAAGAGCAATCTGCGAAAGCACATCGGTTATATCCCACAGGCAATTGAATACAACTCTGAATTGCCCTTTACTTTGCGGGAAGTCGTCACCATGGGTCAAATAAGTGCAAAACCTTTACTGACCCATCTGAAGAAACAGGATTACCTGATAGTTGATGACTGGATCAACAAACTTGGTTTGGCCGGCCTGAGCAATCAGACGTTCAGGACTCTTTCAGGTGGAGAGCAGCAGAAAACTCTCATTGCCCGAGCGATGGCACAGGAGCCTACAATTTTGATGCTGGATGAGCCATGCTCAAATCTTGATTTCAACTGGAAATACCAGATTACCGAGATTATCGACCAGTTATACCGGCAAACAAACATAACCATTCTGATGGTCTCACATGATACAAATCTGCTGCCTCCAAGCTGCGGCAGAATTGTCCTTTTACACGAAGGAAATCTGCTGGCCGATGGCGACGCGGAAGATGTTTTCGCCTCCAATGCTCTTGAGACGGCCTACCAGTGCCGAATCGAAATGCTCAATATCGGTGGACGAAGATACGCTATCAACAAAAAACAAACGCTGGAACCTTAACAGTATGGATTCATATTTTTATTTGGTAATTGTTGCCGGCCTTATCGCCGGAGCAAGCACAGGCCTTTTAGGTGTATATATTGTGGGCATGAGAATCCCATTTATCGGCACCTGCATCTCACATGCGGCGATGGCTGGATTTATATATGGTAGTTTCCTAACATTTGAAAACGCAACTTTGACTGCTGTAAGTCCCGTACTCGGCGGCATAACCGCGTCGGTAATGGCGGCACTAAGCCTGGCGGCTATTAGGCCCGACAAGACCAGGATGGATACAAATGTAGGACTGGCGATAGTTTTTTGTCTTATGTTAGGCCTTACTTTTCTTGGCATAGGTCTGAATCAAGGAAGTCGGTCCGAAATGCTCGGTCTGTTATGGGGCAATATACTTTTTACAGACCGCTCAGGCACTATTACTATCGCCGTAATGGCTCTTGTCTTAGTGCTGTTTTCTCACGTTTTCAATAAAGAGCTGAAGGTATTACTTTTTAGCCGATCCATTGCGGCCGCGACCGGCATCCATGAGAGGTTTGTTTACGGTCTGTTTTTGATTTTGTGCGGTATAATATTGGCAGTCAATCTGCCTCTTGTTGGGGGATTGATGATTTTCAGCCTTGTTACCTGCCCGGCGGCAGCAGCTTATCGGATATGTACAGGACATAAGTCGGTAGTTATTACAGCGACTATTTTTGGTATGCTGAGCGCTCTGATTGGTTTTCTGGTTTCATATTACCTCAATTTGCCGACCGGCGCCTGCATTGTTATCGTCAGTGCAACCATTTTTGGCCTCTCGGCTGTTTACAGAGCCATTCGGAGCGGAGCGGATTAAGCCGGACAACGTTTTACCCACGCCACAGCCGGTGCGACCATACTTCTTTGCGGCCTGGCGATCCAGTTTCTTGGATTGTGATCACTTACTCATATTCTTATTTGGAAAGGTGAGCCGAACGGCAAATATTCCACCATTCTGAAGTTCAGCACTGACAGAACCGCCTAACGCTCTGACGATCCTTTGCACTAAACCCAAGCCCAAACCAAAGTGGTCGCCCGTGTTCGCACGCGACGCATCACCGCGCCAGAAACAGTCAAATACCTGTAAGGCTTCCTCACTGGTAAGCTTACAGCCGGTGTTACTAACAATGATTTCTATGGAGTCTCTGGATTGGTGAGCGGTTAACCAGATGTGGCCACCTCTGTCGGTATATTCGACAGCGTTGTCCAGAATGTTGGACATTACCATTGATAGTTTCTCGGGATCTGATTCATAAGTCATTTTGAGAGGAACATTATTTTCAAAAATTATTTCGCGCTCAAGTGCCCTTTCTGAAAAAGACATCCAACAGGAGCTCACCAGCTCAGCCAATTCAATACGGACCCGTCGGAAGGTTATTTGCCGGGCGTCAAGGCGGGCAAGAGTCAACAGATTGTCCATCATCCTCTGCATATTCTTGCTGATTGTCAGACAATCGGAAAGTGATGCTTGATATTCATTTACATCACGGATGCGTGTCAGAGTCACCTCCAGTGTAGAACGGATACCTGCCAGAGGTGTGCGTAATTCGTGAGCCACGTCTGCGGTAAAGCGTCGCTCTCGCTTAAAAGCGTCTTCGAGCCGGGACAAAAGATCATTCAAGCGGTCTTTGATCGGCAACAGCTCGCCGGGCACACCCTCAGTTCCAATACGAGTCGCTAAATCGTTCTCTCTGATAGACGCGATCTCATCGGCGATTGCAGTTAGCGGGCGAAGACCTTGACGGACTGTCAGGGCCGCGACAAGGACAGACAAGGCTGTCACAGCCGCTGACGCGAAAAAGAGCAGCCATTGAAGAAACCTTAATTGGCTCAATACAGAAGTGCTGTCTCGTGCCACAGCCAACGTCAGTGGTTGCTGCTCTGTTGGTTTACGGTCATCATCGTTTGAAAGCCTGGGTATGAAGCTAAAGCCCGCTACACGTTCGACTCGGCCACCGCTGCCTTTGATTGTTCTGAAATCAGGTTTCGTGAGAGAGCCCGAGAGACGCGGGAGCTCACTGCTGTCCAACAAAGAAGACTTTGCTACTACCGTGCCGTCAAGGTGCCATAACTGGTAGTACGTTGGTCTGTTGCGGTCCTGGAATTCCGGCATTTGCTGTGCCTCGAACTCCAACTCGATCTCGTTTCCGTCAACTTCCACCGAGGCAGCCAATATTTGGGCTATTGATACTAATGAGGCATCGAACTGTCTGAGCAACGCGCCGCGAATAACGGTGTAGATGCCCACACTGAAGACAATCAACAGCAACAACACAGCGCTCACTACGCCAACAACGAGACGTATTTGCAGAGAAGGCTTCACGGTTGGACTCCCAAAGTATAACCACGGCCTCGGACTGTGTGGATGAGGGGAGCTTTGCCTGGCTGTTCTATCTTCTTTCGCAAATAGCCGACGTAAACATCAACTACATTACTGGATGCGGTGGATTTAAACTCGTAAACGTGCTCCCAGATGTCCGTGCGTGAGACAGTTTGGCCACGACGCATGGCCAAATACCCCAATAGTGCGTACTCCCGTGGAGTAAGCTGAATTTCCTCGTGGCCACGCCGGACCTTCTGCGTGGTCAAATCAATCTGCAAATCTTTGATCTTGATATGAGGATTCTTTTGGCGATAACTACGACGCAGCAGCGCCCGGACACGTGCCAGGAGCTCTTCAAATGCGAACGGCTTAACCAGATAATCGTCGGCGCCGAGGTCCAATCCAGTTATGCGATCTTGCAGAGTGTCTTTAGCAGTAAGGATCAAGACGTGAGACTTTCGGCCTTTAGCCCTTAGCTTTTTGAGAATTGTCAGACCATCCATACCGGGCAGCATTAGGTCGAGGATGATTACGTCATAATCATTGCTTGTTGCATACCACAGACCCTCCTGTCCATCACCCGTTGTATCTACTGCAAAACCCGCTTCCTGTAGTCCCTTTGTCAGCGATTGGCGCAAAGGACGATAATCTTCTATAATCAGCAGACGCATTTGATTGCCTACAGCAAGAAAAACGCACCGCTGAGTAACAATACTTTATAACTCAGCAGTGCGCATTTTAACTTAGAGAGCTTGATGTGTCACTACTTTTCTTGTCCTTAATCATCGTCGTCCTCATCATCTTCTTCATCTTGCACCTCTTTGCTGAGTAGTTTGCCGCTGGGGTCAATTTTTAGCTCGATTTCTTTATCGCCGATGAGGACTTCGGCTTCGTATATGACTTTACCGTCCTCGTTTCCGCGTTCGATTTCTTGGATATTTCCACCCTCGGCGTGCTTAAGAATGGTTGATTTCACAGCTTCGGGGACCTTGTCAATTGAGACTCCCTCCTCGTCTTCATCCTCGTCCTGTTTGCCCTTCTCAGCCTCTTGCTCAATGCGGCGACCATCCGGGGTGAGAAGCAGCTCTTTCTGACTGTTACCTTTCTGGAACCTGACCTCGTAAAGAATCGTTGTCTTTTTCTCAAACGCCAACTGAGCGTCCTTATCGGCTGCCTTCTGGGCCACCGCCAGCACCACTGCCGGGACTTGGTCTGCACCCACTATTTCCTCGATTTCTACCACGTCACCTGCCGGCGTGACCAATACGTCAACATTCCCTCCGGCAGGGCTTTTCCACGAACCCTCGTAGAATGTGTGGCCGTGCTCGATTTCCTCCGCGAACTCGGTGAGCTTGGCGCCGGCAGCCATCTTCTTGAAAGTGGCCAAGGCAGCCGCTGGGACTTCCGCCTCTGTTACTTTGCGTTCGACTTCGCCCGATTTTGCCTCCTGGGCCGGGGATGATTTCTCGCTTTGTTCCTTGCCCTTTACCCCGTATGCCACTGCACATACCATGACCCCCACTAAAACGATAGCGACCGGTTTCCAGAGTTTCTTTAACATTTTAATTCTCCTTATACAAAAGTATCAATGATTCTGCAGCTTGCCACCGTGGTCAGGCTACCCGACTCTTGTTGGCTTCATCTACCACAATATTAGCAAAGTAAAAATGAGAAAATTATGAGAAAAACAATCTTTTTAGAAATTTCTACCTATTGCAAATGCTTTATGCTATTTGACTTGGTTCTTGTTATCTGATATTCTTTCGCAAATAGGAAAGAAAACCATGTTAGCCAGACTGCATAGTGTCACACTGGAAGGGATTGAAGGCATAATCTGCGAGGTCGAAGTTGATGTTGCTCGCGGCGGACTTGAAAAGTCTCTCATCGTAGGCCTGCCGGATACCGCTGTAAAAGAAAGCATTGAGAGGGTCAAAAGCGCGATTATAAACTCAGGCTATAGGTATCCAAAGACTCAGTCACTGATAAACCTGGCGCCGGCTGATGTGAAAAAGGCAGGTCCCGTCTTCGACCTGCCGATTGCTCTGGGTATGCTCATCGGCCAGGGGATACTGGCAAATCCCTCTATTAAAGACTTTATTATCGTCGGCGAGCTAGCTTTGGACGGCAGGGTCAGGCCGATCAACGGTGTATTAAGTATGGCGATGAATGCCGCAACAAATGGTTTTCACCGAATGATTGTCCCTTTAGACAATACCAAAGAGGCAGCAGTAGTCCAGGATATAGAGGTCTATGGCGTCGGCTCACTTGCACAGGCGGCAGCCTTTTTCTCCGGGCAGGTGACCCTTGAGACGATCACCGCTGATATTGATGAGATGTTTAATGTTGCATCAAATTACGATGTTGATTTTGCGGATGTTAAGGGTCAGGAAAGCGTCAAGCGGGCGTTAACTGTTGCTGCTGCCGGCGGTCACAATATAATGATGATCGGCCCACCGGGAGCAGGAAAGACAATGCTGGCCCAGAGATTAGCGACCATTCTACCGCCGCTGAGCCTGAAAGAGTCGCTCGAGACCACCCGCATATATTCCTCAGTAGGTTTACTATCTAAAGATAGAGCGCTTATGGCGACTCGGCCTGTGCGAATGCCGCACCACACAGCGAGCGGCCCAGCTCTGATCGGCGGTGGTACGACACCTCGCCCCGGAGAGCTGTCACTTTCTCATTTTGGAATATTATTTCTCGATGAATTTGTCGAGTTTCCACGGCACGTTCTGGAAATGATTCGTCAGCCGTTGGAGGATGGTTTTGTCATCGTGTCACGGGCCAAGAAAACCGTAAGGTTTCCCGCTCAGTTTATGCTTGTTGCTGCGATGAATCCCTGTCCCTGCGGCTATTTCGGAAGCGATGCCAGAAGGTGTAAGTGCACGCCCGGCCAAATCGAGCGGTACCTGTCAAAAATCTCCGGACCGCTGGTTGACAGAATTGATATTCACATTGATGTTCCTGCTATAGGTTTTAGCAAACTTCGCTCCGGCTCCAGCCGACTCGACTCTGCAACGGTAGGGGCCCAGGTTGTAAATGCAAGGAAAGTTCAGCAGCGTCGGTTTGGCGATTCAAACGTAATGACCAACGCCAGGATGAGTCATAAGCAGACCGAGAGGTTCTGCAAGCTCGACTCTGCCAGCGAATTGATGCTCAAGCAAGCGATGACAGAGTTTGGCCTGTCCGCGCGGGCGCATGATAAAATCTGCAAAGTCGCTCGCACTATTGCAGACCTGGCCGGCGAAGAAAATATTCACCCAGAACACATCGCAGAAGCCATCAGCTATCGAAAGTTAGATAGAAAATTGTAAAACTCATGTGGACTTCTTATTAAGCGTACGCGCCGGAATACTGAAAAACCGGTTTTTATCGGAAGTTGTGGCAGGGCAAATAGAACCCTAAGCACCACAGCGATCCGTACCCTGTTGTAACAAAACCTCTATAGGCAAATAAGTTATCCATTCTATATTGTTTTTTGCTTAACCGCACTAAAACTTATGCCGATACAATATTCGATAATCTCTGTAGCATATATTATTGAAACTTCATCCTTCACAGCCCCCAAGGGGCAGAGAATGGAAAGGAGATAAACAATGGGGATTCAAAACTGGTCGGAAGACATAATTCTTGTGGACCTGCCAGCCGAGCCGGAATTGGGCGATGAGCTCAAAACGGTTATTGGTATCGTGCGTGACAGAGGGGACTGTGACGTGGTGATTGATTTTTCCAGCATTGATATTGTAACCTCATCAAGCCTCTCCAAGCTGCTGAAGTTGCGCAAGCTTTTAGGCGATTGTGGTCATCGGCTCGTCTTTTGCAGCGTTGCCGCAGCAACAAAAGGTATCTTCACGGTAACCGGTCTCGACGGGATTTTTGAAATTACCGATGACAAATTCGTTGCTTTAGCCAGCTTGCAAATGGTCGGTTAATCCTGCTCGATGCTCCGCCGCCAAGTCGCTGGGATGGCTGGCGCCACGTCCACGCAGTGTCCCTTGTGGGACTGCGGAGATACTCGTTGAGAATCGAGCAACTTGACAACAAGCTCATATATTGGATAATTGAAAGCGTATTTGCTTTGTTGAGCCGGTTACGAAGATCACTGGCGAGAATACGACAGCTAATAACTGTCCATCTCGTGTGGCTTAGCCACAAGCGATACTCGTAATCTGCTCACAATATCCTGCAAAATTAGGACTCAATTTAATGAACAAGGAAAGCCTGCGGCAAATCGAGCAGATAATAGGGTATCAGTTTACCAACATCAAATTTTTAGCCAAGGCGCTTACTCATTCTTCCGCTGTCGATAACCGGCTTTTAAGTAATGAAAGGCTGGAATTTCTCGGCGACGCCATTTTGGGTGCTGTTATTTGCCAAACTTTGTTCGAGCGTTTCTCAGGTCGTTTGGAAGGCGAATTGACAAAGCTCAAAAGTATGCTTGTTTCCCGCGAGACCTGTGCTCAAATAATCAGACGTTTGGACCTGCAAAAATTCCTGAAAGTGGGAAAAAGTATGGCCTCCAGCAAAGCCCTAACTGGGTCTCTCGCTGCTGCTTTGTTGGAAGCTATTATAGCCGCAATTTACCTTGACAGCGGTTTTGACGCCGCCCGCAGCTTTACTCTGAGAGTTTTTCACCCAGTAATCGAACAAGCCGATAACGAACAAGCTCAGGGTAATTACAAATCTCTATTACAGCAGTACGCCCAGGAGCGGTTCAACGTTATACCTGTTTATATACTGCTTGATGAAAAAGGACCCGACCACGATAAATGTTTTGAGTCTGAGGTAGTAATAGCTGAACGACACTTTCCGAGTGCCTGGGGTACAAACAAAAAAGAAGCGGAGCAAAAAGCCGCTTTCAAAGCACTCATCGAATTAGGCGTCCTTAACCCGCCACGGCGGGTTACGCATTCACTCGGTGATCAGCCAGGTAAAAGCAAATAAGGCTATTGCAATTATAGCAATGAAAATGACAATTGAGCCGGATAAAACCACTACTTCTTTTATAAAAGATACTGCAGTGATCTTCGGCATTTTTGTGACTTTATAAATGACGGCTATCGCTACCACCAACGGCAGCAGCAATAGCATCGACTGCGGATTTGTTCCGATATTCTCTGGTGCGACAAAGCTCGCCATTACAAAAGAAACCATTAACGACATTTAACCTCCGGTTTCATATTTAGCCCTCGGTTTTACTGGGGGTTGGGTGTTCAAGATTGCTGCCACGCAGATGACCTAAATAAACGGCGTTAATGATACACAAAAGATTAAGTAATCCGGCAATACTCGTATAATACTGACCGATTTCGTTCGGCCTTCCAAAAACACGATACTTCTCCGGTGCCGACGATGTCAAATGTCCCAATGCCGCCACTATAGGTGAATTCATAATCTGCGCCAAATACCAGGCCTTTGAATCAATCGGATTGATCACGCCGATTGAGCCGACATATAGTCCTATTAAGAAAACAATTACAATGGTTACGAATATGATTATAGACCGTTTTTTCTCTTTTAGCATATAATGGCCCGCCCCCGGCACAGCCCAGGCCAGGATTGCAATAACCATCAGAAAGCCCACATTGTTTGCTTCTGAACGCTGCGCCATTACGATGCTCCCTCCGACTCATCGGACACGTCTGATTCTGCCTGCGTCTGGTCCTGTTTAGCCGGCTGAAATTTCATACGCTTGACTATGTTTTCGGGATTAAAGTGCACCGCCGCCATAGTCTGGGACTGAGCTTGATCTCCTGAAAAGAATCGCACTGCCTTCATTTTTTCGTATTCTTCCAGCCCAAGACGCTTAACCAAAATATCCTTGATAATGTAAAAGCACATCTGCGGGTTAAATTCCATAGCCAACGGCAAGTTCTTAACAATACTGATGTTGCGTGGCACAAGTGAATAAAGCTTCTCTATGAACCGGCTCTGAATCTCAGCCTCATTGACAGTTAACCGTTTCTGTGCCTCGTTGACGAATATCTGTTCTGTTAACCTGCCTTTACTTTGGGCTGCCAATGCTGTCAACGTCCTTTTTGGAATTCTTTGTAGATTTGTCAATCGTTCCAATCTAAAAATATTTGGGTCACTTCCACTCTGCCTGGTTTGTTGACTGTAAAGCTCATTAAATTTATTAAGTGCCTTCTCCCAGCCATCTTTTTTCACGAGGTCAACAAATTCTTCGGCTTTGTTTTTGACTAATCCTTGACGGACTACCGCAAGTTTCTTTAAGTCATCCACTACATTTTCTCTTACCGTTCTCAATACCGGATTCTCGATTTTCCGCCGCCAGGCGTCCTGCGGAGATTCTCGATCATCATCGAGCATCAAGGTTCTGGTATCGAGTATTAAGTCTATGCCTTCCGGAGTAGATGTCTTTTGGGCCTTAGTTGTCCGTACTAATACCATTATTTCAGATAAAATATCTCTGACCGGCCCAATGTTTTCAAATAATCTCGGCTGCCCTCCGCCCAAAGGGCTCGGCCTTGCAGGTCCGCCTGAGGCGGACTGCTCATCGTCGCTCAAGGCAGGAATTGAAAAGAGAATCTGACGCAATCGCACAGGATTACGTCCCTCGCCCAGTATATACAACCTACTTAAGCATTCGTCGGCTCCCATATCAGCCGCACTTAGCAGACCCGTCTGGCCGGCATAGACCTTGATATTGTGTCTCTCTGCTAATTTCTTTGCGACGGTTTCGTAATCACTACCTTCGCCTGCAACGGACTCTATCTGCTCGGCACTTAGCTTCTCAGACTCTAAATCCTCCATAGCAATTTCAGTTTGCGTCCTTGCTTCCTGGAGGATGCTTTCTGCCTTTGAGTTTATTTTGTCTCGCAGAAGCTGTTTGGAGATGAAACTTTCCATTTCAGCGTAGCTTCTGGTTCGCTCAACTAAGGGCGAATTCGGGTCGTTTGGGTCCTGCGGGACCGACTCGGTGAATTGTTTTACATGTTTGCGATAGTACTCTTCTGTTTCCTGGGGTGTAGGTGGTGTCACTATGGGTGAGATATCATCGAGCTTAAGCGCTATGTATTCAAGCTGAACTCTGTCGGGCAGTTTATATCCGAAGCCATAAGGATTTTCTTCGCTTACTTCATCGGCGGAGCATTCCTTGTATTTGTTAAAATGCTCGAGTATTTGTTCCTCGCTCGGCTGTTCCTGGGCTTCGGTAAACACATCGGAATCAAATTTTACAAATTCTACATCGATTGTCTCTTTCTCGCAACCGGTCAGATACATTATCTGTGAGTCGGTAACGTCTTCAGTTGAGCTAATCAACAGTGCGTACTGTAATACCGCCACCAATTTGCCGAAGGTTGCCAATAGCTGAGGCTCTGGAATGCCGTACCGATTAATCAGCCATTTAATTCGCTGTGTATATGTTTGGCCGTCAAAAAGCTCCGGTATTGATCTTGCAAGCAGCTCACCTACGTCATCATTTGTGATCCTAATCCCTGCAAGCTGCGCCTCATTTTTCAACAGCAGCCAATATACGTGGCTCGGCATTGAGTGTGAGTAGATACAAGCGATTTGCTCGTCGCTGATGCTGTACCGCTTTGCTCTTATTAGTTGCCTTATCTGATTGATTACCGGCGTTTGTGCTCTGCCCTCGCTAAACAGCAGTTCCGCCATTAGAAAGCCCCGCAGATCCTGCTGCCTTATCAGCTCACTTGCCCCCAAGAGCCTTAGAACCTCCAGCTCCCGTCGGGCCAAAGTCAAACCGTTGCTTGTTATTTTCCTATTATTGCCGTAGTACGCTACAACCTTACTGCCTAAGGTCCTTGCAGGGCTAAGCATGTAGTTTAAGGCGCTGCCCCCAATAAAAGCGACCATTAAAACGATGACTACAATAGCCATCACCTTCGTCTTATTTTTGCGAAACCATTTGACTAAATTCATATCTTGCTCCAGCCCCGTGCTTTCTGCCCCTGCCTTCGCAGGGGTAAACTTGTCCCCGCGGAAGCGGGGAGCAGTATGGTTATTAGTTATTATGCTCTGTTGAAAAGAGTTCAGAATGTCATTTCGAGCGAGCCGCAGGCGAATCGAGAAATCTATTTTTGAGCAGATTTCTCCACTTCGCGACGCTCCGCGTCGCTTCGGTCGAAACGACGGTGAGGCTTTTCAACAAAGCATAGTTATTAGTAATTGGTTATTAATTACCAGTTACCATTTAACCAGTCCCTTAGGGACCAGCTACCCTACAGTATAGAAAAGGGTCTGAGCTTTGCAAGAAAAATAGCCGACGAGAAATAACGGATTAGTTATCGGTTGTTGTGGGCTAACAAAGCAATTCTTGTCCGCGGTGCAGCACAGGTCGCATTATTAAGCTTGGATTATTTCGATATTGTTCATACTTCCATGTCCGCCATGGCGGATGGCCAGTTTCAGATATTCCAGCCGATGTGGATTGTGGCCAAGCAGCTCACTGCCGACGGTATCAACCGCAACCGGTTCGAAGCCGGCTAATTCTGTGGCACGGCCATCCCTTCGACTTCGCTCAGGACAGGCTTGGCCGTGTCTTCACGTGGCGCATGCCATGCTGCGCAGGCTGGAAGCCCGTGCCACTACGGAGGCATCCACGACCGAAAGGTCAGGCTTTTTATACAAGCATACATGCACGACGGATTTGTCCGTCGAAGGGCTGTGCAGTTTAGATTTGTTCCATGAGCCTGCATAGAACTTGGCCGACGCTACGCCAAACATATTTTTCATTGCGATAGTTGTCGCTGTGAAGCTGTGGTTTTTAAGCATAGGCAGAGAAATCACAAACGCATCGCGCACAATTACGGGAATGTGAAACTGCTCTAACTGAAGGGCTTTGCTGTTTTCAAGGACGACCGTTTCAGCCTCATTAAAGTCAATCAATCTTATGCCGTACTTTTTAGCTAAAGCGGCGTATCCTAGCGTAGTGAAAACATCAGATGTCTTGCCGCTTTCACAGCCTTGGCCTATGACAATTTCAGCCTTTGTATAAGCTCTGCAGCATTGATAGACAGCTTCGGCTGCGGCAACGCCTGTTGTTACCGGCGGCGGTGAAGAGTTGGTCAGGTTCGGCTTTATTATGATAAGCCCCTGCCGCGGCAGCCGAGCACCGGGGGGCTGTTGAAAAAGTCCCAAAACAACATTTGAGATTGCCGCGCGATTCTTCGAATCGCTCGCAATAACCTGAAAACGCACTTTGTGTCATTGCGAGGAGCGTAGCGACGAAGCAATCTCACCTTTTTCAACAGCCCCACCGGCACCAATCAAATCGAGCGATTTTGCAATACTGCTCTCGCAATCAACGAACTTTACCTTTGCGACTCGGCTCATAAATTTTTATGCGAATAATAAGAAATTGTCTCTAACGGGGTTGACTATCAAGAGATTTTGAGTAAATTTATGTGTTTTACCACGGGTTTAGGTTGTGGTTTCACCGTATATCCATGTTGATTTCTTCTGTTTTTGGAGACGGATATGATAAAGGTCAAAGAGCTTCGGCGAAGTTTCGGCCCGGTTGTTGCCGTTGACAGCATATCATTTGAAGTCGGTAAGGGCGAAGTGCTGGGCCTTCTCGGACCAAATGGGGCCGGCAAAACAACTGCAATGAGGATGCTGGCTTGCTTTATCAGGCCTGATAACGGCACAGCTTCGGTCGGAGGTTTCGATATCCTGCAAAATCCCGTTGAAGTTAGACGCAGACTCGGATATTTAGCGGAAAATTCACCTGCGTACGGCGAGATGACCGTCGGCGGCTTTCTGAGCTTCGTCTGCGATGCCAGACAGATTACCGGCAATACGCGCAAGCAAAAATTAGACCGGATTGTCCCGATGTGTGCTATCGATTCCGTGTACCATCAGACGATTGAAACCCTGTCGAAAGGATATAAAAGACGTGTGGGATTAGCACAGGCTCTAATCCACGACCCGGATGTGCTCATTCTTGACGAGCCAACGGATGGATTGGACCCAAATCAAAAACACGACGTCCAGCAGCTTATAAGTAAAATGGCTAAAGAAAAGTGTATCATAGTTTCGACTCACATCCTTGAAGAAGTGGAGGCCGTTTGCTCCAGAACGGTAATCATCTCCGAAGGACGCATTTTGGTGGATTCCACACCTGATGAATTGAAACAAAAACACCAGTGTAGTTTAGATGAGGTGTTTCGTAAGATTACTAAAAGACAAAGCACATAGTTGGTTAAATGGTAACTGTTCTCTAAGGGACTGGTTGAATGGTAATTGGTTAAATAATAAACGTGATTACTAATAACCAATTACCAGCTCAAGGCAGGAGTATAAAATGCAAAGTTTCTGGGCGGTATTTAAGAGGGAGCTTAAAAGTTATTTTACAACTCCTCTTGCATACGTATTTTTAGTGATTTTTCTATTTTTCTCAGGTTATCTGACATTCAAGCAGGGCTTTTTCGAGGCACGTCAGGCGGATATGCGGGTATTTTTTATGAATCTGCCGCTGCTGTATGTTTTTATGGTTCCCTCGACTGCTATGCGTCTTTGGGCCGAAGAGCGCAAGACCGGCTCAATTGAGCTGCTGCTTACTTTGCCCATTACGATAACACAGGCGGTCTTGGGCAAGTTCTTCGCCGCCTGGATTTTCCTGGCGATTGCACTGGCCTTGACTTTTCCTATGGTTATTACCGTTTGCTACCTCGGCGAGCCTGATGTCGGCCTGATAATTACCGGCTATATAGGTAGCTGGCTGATGGCGGGAGGTTTTCTTGCTGTCGGCTGTTTCTTTTCTACGGTCAGTAAGAACCAGGTGATAAGTTTTGTCCTGTCGGTAGTTGCATGTGCGGTGCTGGTTTTTGCCGGTATGCCGACGACGCTGGATTATCTCTCAAGCTTTTTACCAGCCGGCCTGGTCTCGGCGATAGAGAGCATGAGCATTCGGCAGCACTTTGAGTCGATTCAGAGAGGTGTGCTGGAATTCAAAGACCTTGCTTATTTTGCGCTGTTGATTGTCGGATGGATTGCCGCCAGCACCTTTGTTTTGGATGAAAGGAAGGCAGCCTAATGAGTTCCGATAGAGAACCCGCAGAAAAATCCGTGAAGGATTCGACTGGAAAAACCGCTCACGGATGTGTGAACCGAACAACAAGAGCGGCTATGGGTGCGATCTTTGTTTTTGTAATTATGTTCTCAGCGATAAGCATCTGTCAAAACATCGGCAAAACGCTTAGAGCTGATATTACCGAGCAGAAGATCTACTCACTTTCGGATGGTACCAAAGCAATTTTAGCCAAGCTGAATCAGCCTATCACGCTCAAGCTTTACTACGCCAAGACCGCGGCGATGAAAGGACCCGACCAAATCCGTTATTTCAACAATTATTATGAGTTTGTCAAATCACTGCTGGAGCAGTATGCCACCCAGGCTAAGGGCATGGTCGATCTGAAGATAATCGACCCCAGGCCTTATTCCGAACAAGAGGTCGAGGCATTACAGTATGGTCTTCAGCGGTTTTCTATTTCCGAGGAAGAAAACTTTTTCTTCGGCTTAGTAGCTCAAACACAGTTTGGCGTGGAAAAGGTCATACCATTTTTTTCGCCGGATAGACAGAATTTTATCGAGTATGACATCAGCTATCTGATAGATACGGCGATTACACGTCAGAAAAAACGCCTCGGCATAATGAGCAGCCTACCGGTAATGGGCGATGACGCAAGCAGCTATATGGCTCAAATGATGCGGATGCAGGGAAAACAACCCACACCGCCGTGGACCTTTGTGGAGCAGTTGCGAAAAAAATATGAAGTCACCGAAGTGCCTACCGACGTCAACGATGTAAACGACGTTGATATTTTGTTAGTCATTCATCCTAAGGACCTGCCCGAACGGACGCTGTTTGCCATAGACCAGTTTGTTCTTAAGAGCGGCAGGACAGTTGTATGTGTTGACCCCTTCTGTATCACGGACAGACCCGACCGAAGCAATACGCAGATGATGATGTCACATTCGCAAAGCTCGAACATGGATAAGCTCCTGCGGACATGGGGTCTTACGATGCCGGAGAACACGTTCGTCGGCGATAGGGGCCTTGCCCAGCGGGCCACTATCACCCGTGACCAGAGGCCGGAGACGATAATCGGCTTTCTCAATCTTGGACAGGACTGTTTCAATGCCGACAGTGTAATTACAACCGATCTTAATCAGGTAAGGATTTTATTTGCCGGCGTGCTGAGAGAAATCGCGGATATAAACGACCCCAATATTGAATGGACACCTCTTATAACGACCACCGATAAGGGCAACAGCTTTACGGTCGATAGCTCGGCTGAACTGATGTTTTTGCAGCCGGCAAAGCTGATGAGCAAATTCTACGAGGGCACCAAGCCTGTGACGATGGCTTATCTTGTTACTGGCCGCTTAGCGAGCAGCTTCCCCGATGGTATCGAGGTTGAGGTCGAATCGAGCAGCGAGGAAGACCCGAATGAAATTAAGAAAACCAAAAAGCGGATAACGGGCCTAAAGCAGGCCGAGCAGGATTGTGCGGTGGCGGTCTTCTCGGATGTGGACTTTATCAGCGATATGCTGGCCTATCAAGAATCGTTCTTCGGCAAGTTAATTGTCGGCGATAACAGCGCTTTACTGATGAACACTATTGATGATTTGACCGGCTCAAGTGATTTGATTTCCATCAGGTCACGAGGCAATTTCCAGCGGCCTTTCACTGTTGTTAAAGAGATCGAAACACAGGCGGAAAAGGAAACCGCTGAAGAGGTGGCCAAGCTTAATACGGAAATTCAGGGTTTTAACAATGAGCTGCAGCAAATCCTGGCCTCGGCAAAAAAAGAAAGAGCAGAGATTGTAGGAAGCTCCATACTTCAGAAGCAGCGCCAGCTGGAGCTGAAAAAGCGTCAGGCTCAGCGACAATTACGCGAGGTCAGAAAAAAAAGACACTACCGAATCGAGCAATTGGGCAATAAGCTGCGCAACTTTAATATGCTTACGGCCCCGGCAGTTATATTGGCAATTGCCGTTGTATTAGCTATGCGTCGCAGTGTGAGAAAAAGACATTACATCAGTCACTCAAGCGATGCCTAACGAAAAGCACTAAGCACGAAATTCTAAATCCTAAACAATATCTAAATTCAAATGTATCAATTTTCAAAACATATTGTTTTGGTGATTTGAATTTTGCTCATTTGGATTTGTTTAGAATTTAGAGATTAGAATTTAGGATTTAAAAAGTTATACGGGAGTTTTACAGATGAGCGACAAAAAACTCACCATATTAGGTATTGTAGCGGTCGGTATGGTAATATGGGCAGTAGCCCAATCACGTATTTCGAACAAACCCAGGACGGTATCCGACAAACCAGCTTATCTTATCCAAGGGCTTGAGACAAGAGACATAGACAGTATCGTTGTCGCAGTGGCCGACGACGAGGTGACTTTGAAACGACAGGCAGGATACTTCGCTGTTGCAAATAAGGATAATTATCCTGCCGAAATGAAACAGATAAACGAGCTGATTGCGAATTGCCTGGACATTCAAACAACACAATTTATTACTGAAAAAAAGGAGAATCACGAAACACTTGGCCTGACAGAGGCAAAAGCCCGCCATGTGGTTAAATTTTTTAAATCGGATGGCTCACTTCTTACAGGACTTATAATAGGAAACGCCAGGGAAGCCGGCCAGGGCAGCTATGTAAGATTGGCTACGAGCGATGAAGTCTATGTGACCCCAGAGGTACCATGGATCAGAACGGACGCAATGAGTTACATTGACCAAACGCTTACCAAGGTGAATCGTGACGACATCGAGTCGGTAACAATCGTTTCGCCCAGCGGCAAATACACGCTGAACAGAAAAGACAATGGCGATGGCGTCGAATTAGAAAATATCCCCACAGGCAAAAAATTAAAGGATAGCGACAGCAAAAGCGTTCTTAATGCGTTGACCGATATCAGATTCACTGATGTTAAGAAAAAATCGGCTGAAGCAGACGAATTGACCTTTGACAAAGAGTATTTTTGTAAGCTGAAGAATTCCACCGTTTATACACTGAAAATCGCCGACAAAGACGACAAAACTTTCGCAGAATGGCCAGGCCCATTTATGTCGTGCCAGGCGGTATTCACCGACACCACACCTGTCACGGTAAAAAAAGAAGGTGAATCCGAAGAGGAGCTGAAAAAGAAGGAAGCCAAGCTGCTTGCCCGCGACAAGGCACAGGAATTTAACGCAAGACATCAAGGATGGATTTACGAGATTGCCGATTGGAAGGCCAAAAATCTGACAAAGGAGCTGTCAGAAATTCTCGAAGACGTGCAAAAACCGAAGGCTGAGGCTGAGCAGCAGGCCGAGCAAGAAGAACAAGACGAGCAAAAGCCCGAATCCGCCATCGAAAAAACTCAGACCGACGAGCCTAATATGGTAGAAGCCGAACCCTAAAGCCTGCAAGCAAACAAGGCTTTGGCTGTGGCGTCAAAAGAACCGTCGCCTGGCTCACCGGCGAAAAGCACATCCGACAATGTATTCCATTTCCAAGAATGATGGACAAAGTGTATATCTAAACCCGGATCCATTCTCCGCAGTCCCTAAGGGACGAAGGATGAATTTCCCAGATGAAGTTGTGCAAAGTAAATAAAATTTGTCAGAATAGAGGGTGATTTGCCACAGATGAAGCGTTGTCTGCCATAAATGAAGCGTGAGTTGTAGCATATTAAGCGTGATATGTCGCAAAGTAAACCCCGTTAGAAGACCTTCGGCTTTCTAACGGGGTAAATTAGCAAAAGTCTCATAACGATTGAAGAAAATGATATAAGTTGTTTATTTCAGGGATTTTAAGTAAAATAGCCACAATTGGTCGTCCTAAGGACTCCCTAGGAGAACAGGCGAAGGAAAAAGAGCTTGAATACCGTATAATTGTTTTAAATAAAGCTGGCGAAGGCGAACCTTCCAATACGGAAATGGTCGTGCTGTGAGAAATAAAGCAATTCCTGTTCCTTACGGGCCTTGCTGGGCCTCAAGTTTTTAGAAAGGTGGCCTGCTTGAAAAGGAGGCGATTTTATGGCAATAAGTCCACAAACTGTTAAGGTCCTTCTGAAAGCTCTAAAGCTTATAGGTAAATTTGGCCCCCCCATACTGGACACGGCAGACAAGGTGGCCAAAGCGATAAAAGCTCACAAAAAGGACCTATCGGCCCCAAAGATTCTTGAAGAAGAGAAAATTGCAGAAACCCAAGAATATGACAAAGTACTTGAGGCGTCTGTTAGAGCACTCAGGCAACATGTGAAAGTAATTAACAGAAACTCAAGAGTACTCAGTGAACAAGGTAAGATGATTGAAGATTTGACCGCACAGGCACAAGAGCATGCGATCGTTCTTGATGCTGTATCGCGCTTGGTGCACGTGTTAATATGGATTTCAGCCGCTTCTTTCATAACGGCCGCGGCAGCAGTTCTGATAGCTGTATTCAAATAATCTCAAAGTGAGTTTTTCCACTTTTCATATTCTCGCTGCTCGGCTTAAGTGCAGTAATG
>Ga0315533_1000181_pt1 | contig 57888 bp, 71 predicted proteins | sample SalMarSW160130MG_FD_203081 | JGI IMG/M metagenome (GOLD analysis project Ga0315533, IMG submission 203081) | Salt marsh sediment microbial communities from the Plum Island Ecosystem LTER, Massachusetts, United States - Salt Marsh Sediment SW1601-30 ...
TTTCAAGCATACCTCTTTTATCTACAAATCCAATGACCTACTCTGCAGACATGAGCCCATCAACCTCTTCACGACGCTGAACACCGTCTCGTTAAGGCTTCTTCTGTACCTTCCCTGTACAAGATGTACAAGAATACCAAGAATACGCCAGCTGAACGAAATCACTTCGGCACTATTATCTTCTCTTTTCCTATTTCCACGAACTTGCCTTCCAGGCAATACTTGCCGGTCAGTGCACACAACATGGCGTCGTGCTCGTGCTCGTTTGCATCTTCGCTCTTGTTCAGCCCTGTGATTTTCTCTGTTGCGTGAGGAAAGACCTCGATCACCCTGTAGCCTTTGTTTCTCAATTCCTTGACCAGGATTATAGCCCTCTTCACCAATGGCTGCATCCCTGGAAATTTTGGTGACAAGCATTTGAATCCCATTTCCTGCAACTTTTTGTCAGAATCCCTGAAGTAACCAGCGTCGGGAAAAGAGAACGGGGCGTCCACGGCTATGATGTCCGGTTTGAATTCATCGGTTTTTTCCAGAATTTCGGAATCGCTATGAACAATCCATGTTTTGCTTGATTTATCGGCAAGCAGACACAACCCAGTCGGGTTCTTATCCAGCCCTGCCAGATCAACACCAAACGATAGCATGATTAGATGTTGGATTCGGTATTTAAACAATACAAGGCCGAACAGGAATGAATTCAGAGCTTCACTTAACCCATAGGCAGTATTTGCCCTTGGTGCTTATCCCCAAGGTTTTCGCAATCTCAGAACTGGCTGGATCGTTTATGATGGCCATGCCCTTCCAGGACCGCGAGAAATTGGATTCGTTGCAGATGGGGCAGACGTCGCCCCTCACGAACAACCTGCAGTTCCTGCACACCTTTTCCCTTTCTGTCATAACGCAAAACCCTTACTTTTTCTTAGGACCGGCCGGCTTTGCTGTCCCGGCCTTCTTCCCCTTCTCCTTTTCTTCATTTATCCATTCAAGACAGCCCAGGTTTGGCTGCCTGGCTGTAAGCCCTATCTTGTATTCCCTCCCTGCTATAGAAACCGATATTATCCTTACCATTAGAACATCCCCCTCCTTCAGCTTGTGCTTGCTTTCCTTTCCAGTGAAAATGGCGTTTTTCCTGTCATAGCTGACGAAGTCGTCCATTATCTGGCTGACGTGGACCATGCCGTCAACAGGACCCAACCTCATGAATGCGCCGAATTCCGTCACGTCTATCACTTCCCCCGTCACTATCTCGTGCTGCTCAGGACTGTAGACAAGCATCTCGAACTGCACCTGATAGTGAACGGCGCCATCACCCGCGTATATCCTGCCTTCGCCTACGCCTTTCACCGCGGTGACGACCAGTATCACCCCCAGCGCCTTTTCTATCAGGCCCTCCCATTTCTCTACGAGGCTGGCTTTTACGGATTCTTGCAGCCCGAACTCAAATTTGGCTGGCGGGACCCTAACGTCGTCCTCAACTTCAACGAGCTTGTACATAATATCACTATAATTGTTTGATCTTATTTTAATTTGTATTAATTTGGTTAAAAGTATATAAGTGGTTATCTATTTTAACGGGTTTCAAGGGATTAAATCATATGGGAGCAGAGGAAATAAAAATCTAACCCCTGTCAGCTCTCTGGCGCGTCTGCACCAGCACAAGATATTTTCCCTGTCTGATGGTTATAACCTTTGCCCCTCTTCTCAGCAGCGTCCTTTTGAGGACCCTGTCAACCGTGCACACCACCATCTTTCTGTTTGTCGCATAGGTGACAATCTTACTGTCCGTCTGGCCCCCGGACGTTTTGATGATATGCACGCCTTCTCGCTCGACGAAGCGCAGAGACAACCTTGAATTCATGGCTTTCCTGCCCCTGCCAGCTGCTAATGACTCCAGTTCCTGGACAACCAGGTTAAGGACGTACAATGCCGGAGACCCGAATTTTCTGAGCTCTGGTATAATGTCTATCCTGCTGCCCATGGCAGACATGATAAAACTCGTATCAAGCAATATTTTCATGCTTAATTATTGTTTGGGTGATTAAAATTTGTGCCGGACCTCGCTTAATGGGAATAGTGGTACTGTCTCTGTTTGGGTTTAAATTCATAACACACAGAATGGTTTTACCCCGTCATTCATGGCGGGGAAAAGCGAATCACTGACCTATTTCTCATACGAGAACCAAATATACAGTATCGATGAGCAGACCGTTACCGGCAGTAACGGTCTTATACGAGCTCATCGACAGCAGAAGGTGAGCAGGGAAGGAGGAAGAATGCAAAAGTTATGTTGATCAATAGGAGGGAAAGAACAGTAACATCTTTAAATCCTGATGAGACACCTGCCAAAGAACGCGACTTGACAAATAGAGAAGCCGGAATTTTTGCCCAGCTTAGCTCACATTGCTTCCGAATCAACTCTTTTTATCGAACCCTTTGGATATTCTTCCGCGAATATCTCTGCATGGAACTTGTAGATTTTCACACCCTTTACACGCCACTCATTGGGTGAGAGGCTGGCCTTTATGCAGAGATTGCCCAGGAACATCTCCTGGTTCCAATTCCACTCCATTGGGACCTGAGGCAACAGCAGCCCCCTGAAAGGGCCTTTCTCTATTATCAGGCCGTCTTTTCCGAGATTGATTTTGGCAGGGTATTCGCGTGGGTCTTTCACTACTATCAGTTCCGGTTTTGTCAATACGGAAACTTCGATCGTTATCTTGTCAAGCTCGGCGTCGGAGAGTCTCGGGAACCTTGGGTCTCTTGTCGCGGAAATCGCAGACTCGACGAGCGCCTCTATCATCGGCATGGTCGGCTCAGGGTATCCTATGCACCCCCTCAGCGTCTTTTTCGGATAGGTGTACAGAGTGGTGAAAACCCCCCTCTTTTCGTAAAATTCGCTGGGACAGTTCTTCGGCTTGAATTTTTTGTCCCTTTTCACCCACGCCGCTATGCTTCTCCTGGCTATATTCACAAGCCATTCTCCGTAGTACGTGTCCATGAAAAGAAATTGCAAACTTGGAAATAAATTAGTATTCCATCCCTATCTCAGTTTGTTGTTCACCTGGAGCAGGAACTCGTCCAGCGTTCCGGTCGGTATCCTGGCCCCCGCTGCCTCGGAATGGCCGCCCCCTGAGCCGCCAACCCGCTCTGCTGCGGCTTCCATCAGCTTGTTCAGGGCTATGTCACTATTTCTTTTCCTGGCCGTCACGTCGATGTGTCTTTCCCTGTCGTAGATGCACAAGCCTAACGGCCTGTCCGTGACCGTTGCGGCAAACAAGGCTGCCGGCCCCCTAAATCCGAAGCGGGGCATGTTCGTGACGTAGCCTATATTGCCCCTTTTCTTGGCATGCTCCTTTATGAAATCGTACAGCTCGAACTCCCTGGTCACAGCCACCTTTGCCGATTTCACCAGGCCGGGAACGTCTGACGGGTTCTCCCCGTGGGCCATGGTACGCACGATGTGCCTCTTTGCATCGTAGTTGTCAAATTCCCTGTTCTTTATCCCAAGGATGAGCGTCGAAACCTCGAAGAAGAGGGCCCTCCTGTCCCAGTTTGCTATCCTGCTTTTGGCAAATTCTGTGTCATCCTCGTAATCGCCTATTGCCCCGTACAGGGCTATCCAGATCCTCTCCCTGGGGATCTCGCCCTGGAAGTGTCTGTATACGAGCTCCGACGCGCTAACGTTCAGCTTGTGCTCGTATTTTGTCACCTTGATGTCGCTTTCTTCTATGGTCTTGGGCAGTTGATGATGGTCGAAATAAAGTATCTCGCTCTTTTTGCCCTTTTCTTCCAGCGTGGCGGCTATCTCCTTTGCATGGCTCTTAGTAATCGCTATATCGGCGATTATTATCCTCCCAGCTTCCGTGTTTCTGAGGTCATGCAAAAATGAAACAGGCTTGGTAAAGAAGACTTCGGCATCAGGAAATCTTGACTGTGCTATGGCACCTGAGCATATCCCGTCACAGTCGGCGTGGCAAAGAACTACGGTTTTCATGGAAAATCACTATATTAATTTGACTCCTTTTTAATTATATTTATAAGTTCTTTAAAATTTGTAATTTGATATTTTGCAGCTTTTCTTGCGGTTTCATCACCATTGAAGGCAACACCGAATTTTACTTTTTCAAATACTTTTGCATCATCTTTTCTGTCTCCTATTGAAATTGCATCACTCGGGTGAATGCCAGAGACATGTAATATTTCCATAGCCTCTTTTACCTTGTCATCATGAAATTCGATGATTTTTCCGGTAAAAATCCCGTTTTTTACTTCAAGTACATTTCCAGTAGTGAAATCAAAATTCAATTCTTGCTTGAAAAATTCCGCCAAATGTGTTGCAACGTTTGACAACAAAGCTGTTTGAATTCCCATTTCTTTAATCATTTTAAGTGTTTCTTTTGCACCTTCAACGAATTCAAATCTGTTATATACTTTTGGTAAATCAGACGATTTGAGACCTTTCCAACAAGCAAAACTTTTCAATAAAACTTCCTTGTAAGGAATTTCCCCTGATTTGAATTTTGGGTACAGTTCCCTGTAAGTATCCCCCTTTCCTAAAAATTCAGCACCAGAATTAACAACACTACCCTTGATCAATGTCTTGCTCATATCAACAAACACAAGTTTTATCATATTAATCACAATCTCTTCTTGTAAATCACCAAATAACTATCCGTATCCGAATCTCCTTTCATATTTCCTGTGGCTCATCCATTCTATGATTATTGAAAGTATCATCACCTCTTCATTTGCAACGGAATATATCAACCTCCAAGCATTTGGCAGGTTGTATTTCCACAAGTTGTCAATGCCATATTTCTTTGTGTATATCTTTGGTATCAGTTTTCTGGGAATCTGGATTCCGCAGAAAGGGTCTTCCTTGAGGTCGTCAAAAGCCCTGTTGAGCCACTCGTAAAGATGCTGATCCTCTGTCTTTGAGACCTTCAATTTCTCGAATGCCTTCTTTAGTTTTTGTTCCGCAAATACAACTTTTGAAATCATCGAACCACTAAATCTGGCTTAAGGAACCTTTTCACAAGTTCGGGATTCCATATCCATGCGATTTTCCCTTCCCTGTCGACCGCTATTTTCCCAGAATCTAGAAGATATTCGAATATGACGCAGAATGTCTGGTACATAACCTTTTTCGGCAAATGCTCCCACAATCGTCTCTTTTTGAATTCCCCGCTGTGCTTCTTTATGAATTCTTCTACCATAAGTACTGTGTCCAGTTGTGGATAGTGTAGTATTTCCTTATTTAACAAGGCTTGGGACATATTTAGCACCTCTTGTTATATAGATATATATAACAAGACTTTATAAAGTTAACGTTGTGTATTTCCATGGGACGGTTGAGTGAGACGGACAACCTGTCCATAACAGTCGGCGTGGATCAAGCATACAGTTTTCATGATTTCACCAATATGATATTTTGAGTAAGGATAAATAAATAAGTCAGCATTTCTTTCAACCCCGAAGTTTTATTCAATAAATCTGGAGTCCTAAGACCTAGTAAAAATTTCTTTATTACGCCATGATATAACACAAAAATATATTATCAAAATTGCTTGGATCCAAGGAAAAATGGGATACCACCAAATCCCGTTTTGATCAGGCAGAGCCATGATAATATGTACATATATTGGCTGAAAGGTCATCCATGCCCCGCAAATAATGCCCAATATTAGTCCAGCCTTCTTTCTGAAAAGAGTCAGAACGATTCCTGTAACAAGCAGCACTGAAAACATACTAGTTATAATCCATCCGGGCCCTCCCAGCTTTAAAGAGCCGGGTATTTCTCTTACAATTTTATGAATCAGTTGTATAAGCAGCATTGCGATGACTACTTGCAGTTCAATCGGCAGTTTTGCTTTATATCCCATTTTCACTTCCCCCCATGCCCCCTGCATTTGCCATACGCTTCCAGAATTTCCCTGATGGAATCGTAAGCAAGCGAAACATACGCTGAAATGTTGATACCGTTGATTTTAGCTGTTTTTACAGTATTCTCCTTTATATCAGACATTTCAATTAAAGATATAATTAGTTCGCTGTCTATTCTTGTCTTCTTGATCATTCCCTTCCTGAAGCATTCGTTCAAATCCATTTTACTTTACCCTGTATCGTTATCCCGTTCAAAACATTATTTATCAGGTGCGGATTCTTCAGTTCTTTGACATCCTTGACCGCGAATATTTGTAATTTCCTCCTGATTTTCTTTTCAAACACTTCAAGATTCTTGAATTCAACCGTCTTTTCTGCTATTACCAATATGTCAAAGTCACTCGTTTCTGTATCCAATCCTGTAACCGCCGATCCGAATAAAACTATTGTCGGTTTAAGATAAAACTTGTTTAGAGAGTCCAGCAAACCGGAATCTTTGATTTTTCTAATGTTATAGAATATTTTCAGATCTCTGTATTCCTCTCTATCCAAATCAGCTTTGTACAATTTCAGGTTCCTTTCTCCTCTCCAAGTTAAAATACCTTTGTTGACGAGAGAATTCAAGTGACTGCTTGCAGTTGCAGGCGATATGCGCAGAATTCTTCCCGTTTCCCTTACGTTAAATTCTCTATTTGGCTCTTCAAAAAATATTTTCATAATGTTTAATTCTTTGAACATGTGTTTAATATTATGAACACTTGTTTAAATATCTTACTGTTCTGATAATTAAATTTATACAGAGTGCGACAGTACTGTCGGTCTCACACAGTCGGCGTGGCAAAGAACTACGGTTTTCATAAATATCAACTCAATTTTTAAATCATGTAAATAAAAATATATTAAATTTCAGTGGTGATTGTGTGGGTAAGGTAAGTTCAGATTCTATTGAGAAAACCCGTGAGGGGGACAATAAATTCTTTTCAGTTGCTGATAAATTTAAAAATGATATCAAGAAAAATATAATAACCGCTATTCTTGCCGCTTTTGGATTCTTGATTGCCCTTGTCTGGAGGGACGCAATTAAGGAAAGCGTGAATGACCTCATAAAGCTGTTTAATATTCAGGGATCAGGTACAGTAATCATGTATTCGACAGCAATTGTCACTACATTGATTTGCGTGGCCGGGATAATATTTTTTTCAAGATGGAGTGAAAAAAAAGTATAGGTGGTTTAATGGGTTCAAATTGTTATTACTGCGACAATCCCGCAGAATTTGTATGTTCAGAGTGTGGTCACTCGGTATGTAAGAACGATTCAAACATTCAGGATGGAAAGATAACGTGCTATTTGTGCCTAAAGAATAAAGGCAGATAATGTTTTTTACAGCCAGTTTTTCTTTCTAAAATAAATAAGCATCCCAACTGCGATTGTAATCATAAAAAGCAAAATAAGTGGATAGCCATAAGGATGGTTAAGCTCCGGCATATTGAACGGCGATACTTCGGGATTGAAGTTCATTCCATAAAGACCCGCAAAGAAACCGAGAGGAATAAATATCGTGGCGATTATTGTCAGTACCTTCATGACCTGGTTCATCTTGTTGCTTATGCTTGAAAGATACAGGTCAAGCATACCCGAAGTCATGTCCCTGAAGGTTTCCACCGTGTCGATTATCTGGATTGTATGGTCATAGACATCCCTCAGAAAAATCTTGGTCTTATTTTTGATTATTTTTGATTCAGACCTTTCGAGCCCGCTTACGGCCTCCCTCAAGGGCCAGATAGACTTTCGTAAAAATATCATCTCCCTTTTCATATTATGGATTGTCTGGAGGGTTTCAGGTTTAGGTTCCTCTACCAGACCTCCTTCCATCCCTTCTATCCTCTCACCAAACTTTTCAAGGACACTGAAATAGTTATCGACCACGGCATCCATAACAGCATAAGCAAGATAGTCTGGCCCCGATTTCCTTATCCTTCCCTTGCCTTCCCTTATCCTATTTCTCACCGGATTAAAAATATCACCATTAGTCTCTTGGAAAGAAATGACGAAATTCTGCCCTAGAATAAGACTCACTTGTTCGGATCTTGTTTCTTCATTCTGTTCATCGAAATATAGCATTTTCATAACAATGAAAATATACTCATCAAAATCTTCCATCTTTGGCCTTTGTCCTGTATTAACGATATCTTCAAGAACAAGGGGATGGATGTCAAAATGCTTCCCGATTTTCCCGATTATTTTTACATCATGCAGACCATCGATATTTATCCAAGTGGTTGTCGGTTTTGACTTAAAGTGAAAACATTCCTCAATTTGTTTTACTTCCTTCTCTTCGAAACGCTTTTCGTTATAATCGATGACCGTGATTTTTACCTTTTCGACCTTTTTCTTACCGATGTGAACCAAAGTTCCGGGGGAAAGTCCCGTTTTTTTTGAGATTTTTTTAAAAAATTTAGGCATAAAAATCACCAAAGTTGATTATAAATTAGATTATTGTTTATAAATATTGAAAAATCAAATATTCACCATGGAAAATAAAAAACATTTTACAGAAGAAGAAGCGAAATCAATCGGAGATAAACTTGGAATAAAATGGGACAAATTTAAAGCAGAGCAGTTCAGGAGAGGTATGGATGTTGAACTTGAACATGGAAAACGTGATCCAAACACAAATGTAACTAACGATGACGCTCTAATGACAGGTAAAATTGCTTTGGCTCATCTGAACGAATTTCCTGATTATTACAACCGATTGGAAAAGATGGAAAAAGAAGCCGAAAAATACTGGGAATCGAAATGAAAATTTATAAAAAATTCCTTAAAATTATATAGGAACTATTGGCTGAGACGGATAACTTCTCCATCCCTCGTCGGCGTGGGTGAGGACAACTGTTTTCATGAAAAGCATCGAATATAAGAATATAATATTGTCGGATGCTATTAAATAAAAAATCGGCATTAAAAATCATTTCAAAAATCATTTCAACTTTATTTTATTTGTCAATCCGTGTCTTTCTTTAATTATCAAATTTTTATTTTCAAGGCTGGACAAAATTCTTGTCACTTTCACTTTTGATAACCCCGATTTTAAAACCAATTCGTTTTGAAGAATCTCACCATTAAAATTCAATAATTCCGAAAAAACCTTTCGTTCATCTCCTTTTAACAGGGGGATTACCATTTCATATTTCTTTTCTGGCTGTTTTTGCTGCCTGAAAGATTTGATTACATCCTTGGTATCTGAATTATAAAATAAGTAAGTTGCTGTTAAGCCTATTAGAAACGAACTTGTAATCAGAAGCAAAACATCAGCTAAAGAGAAATAATCTGAACTCTGGGTGGTAACTTCCTGTCCGGTCTCAAGGATTATCTGGATTGGTTGTGCTGTGAATAATTTACTGAAAAGCAGGAGTATTGAAGCAGTGAGTATTACAATCGCCATGATAATCTTGAATTGCTTCATACCAAGATTTTATTCAGGGTCTATATAAAATTATGCTTGCTTTACATTGTGATTTCATAAAAATGAAACCAGTTACAGGAAAATTATATAGATGGTTTCAAGTTATAAAATATTAAAATATAACAAAAAACTTCATGCGTGAGAGACTGCGTGAGAAACTATGAAGGAGTTTTTTCAATTCAAAGGGAAGCAAAAGGTGAATATCTGGAAGGTTATTTCAGTTATATTTATCATTCTCTTTGTCTTGGCCCTGATTGGAGGGTTATTTAGAATATATCACTTCAGAGCTTCCTTTACTACACCGACTCAGGACCAAATCGATTCTGCGAAAGCTATTGTTGCCCAAGAACTGCGAAATAAAGGTGATGATATCAATAACTATGAAATTGTAGTGCCAAAGAATATTAGAAAATTTGACGGAAGGATGCCTCCGCCCCCAATAAACATATTCGGAAGAATGGAATCTCCAAGAAGCATCATCCAACTTTCTTTAAGTAATAATTCAGTAAGACACTCCTATTTAATTGACATGGATTCAGGAGAAGTGTTAATACATTCCCAGATCGAATATTTGGTGTGAAATATTATGAAAAAATCCGTTATCAAGCTGCAAGACGTTTGGAAGGTTTATCAAATGGGGGAAGTGGAAGTCCCCGCACTCAGAGGCGTAGATATGGAAGTTAGGAAAGGGGAATTCCTTGCTATTGCAGGTGCAAGCGGGAGCGGGAAAAGCACCATGATGAACCTCGTCGGCTGTTTGGATGTTCCTACAAAAGGTAAGATATTTCTGGGTAAAGATAACGTAGCATATCTAACTGAATCACAGCTTGCTCATACAAGAGGCCAGAAAATAGGTTTCATTTTCCAGCAGTTCAACCTCATACCGACACTAAATGCACTGGAGAATGTGATGCTTCCTCTCGTTTTCCAGGACGAGAATGATTCGAAAGCAAAAGAAAGGGCATCGAAGCTTCTTAAGATGGTTGGACTTGGTGACAGGATGCATCACCTTCCGTCGCAGCTTTCAGGAGGCCAGATGCAAAGGGTAGCTATTGCAAGGTCGCTTTCTGTAAATCCGGAAATAATACTTGCAGACGAACCAACAGGAAACCTTGACAGCAAGACAGGCGGATTTATAATGGATTTCCTCAGGAAAATACACGAAAATGACGGGAAAACAATCATAATGGTGACCCACGATCTTCATCTGGTAAAATTCGCAAACAGGGTCGTTCACTTGAAAGACGGCGAGATTGAAAGGATAGAAAAAAACGGGAGGAGTGCAAAATGAAGATACCTCCTATTATGGTAATATTTGGAATTTTGTTAATTTCCGGGTGCAGCAATTCCGAACCCAATCATTCTGATAGAAGATTTCCGGGAAATATGAGACCTTACGGAAACATGTCATTTGAAATGAGCGAAGAGGATATTAGCCAGGTCAAGGATACCTTTGAATCAGCGGAAAGTACCGATGATCTATCAGGATATTGTGACAGCAATCCTATGTTATGCGGATACTACTGCAGAAGCATTAATCCAGAACACGACTTCTGCGGTCAGTTCAACTTAACAAATAGGAGGTTTTCAAGATGAAATACGAGTATTTAACAATAGCACTAGTATTATCTCTGAGCGTCTTTTCTGTAAGCGTCTTTGCGGCAGAGTCATCGTCAACTGCTTCTATAAATGTCTCTCTGATAAATCAGAATCCCGATCCTGCACGAGCAGGAGAGATTCTGGAACTGAGATTCATGGTAGAGAATAACGGAGGCGGGGATGCCTCTAATATCCAGTACGAGTTCCTACCTAAATTCCCGTTTGTTGCAATACCTGGAGAGGATTACACAAGAACCATAAGAACACTCTCTGCATACCAGGAAGGTGATGATGCAGCTATCATTAAGTTCGAGGTACTGGTTGACAGGGAAGCTGTGAAAGGGACCAACGACATAGAGCTAAAGAGAATCTGGGAAGGATCTGATATAACATCTACAGTGAGCTTCGATATCGAAGTCACTGGCACCGAATACGCACAGATAATATACATCGATAAGGCAAAGCTGTATCCGGGCAATGAAACACCACTGAAGTTCACCATAACAAATGTTGGTAATTCACCACTGAGGGATTTGGTTTTTTCCTGGAGTGAAGAAGATGGTGTCATCCTGCCGGTTTACTCCGATGACACAAAATACATAAAGAACATTGATGTCGGTGAATCTGTCGAACTTGAGTATACGGTTGTTGCGGATGTCAACGCAGTGCAGGGGCTTTATAAGCTGGACCTTACTCTGCAATACGAAACAGAATCAGGCGTTACCGAAGAATTGAACACCCAAGCTGGTATCTTTGTTGGCGGCGAGACAGATTTTGACGTGACATTCTCCGAAAGCTCGGAAGGTGTTACTTCACTTTCTGTCGCGAACGTGGGCAACAATCCGGCATACTCAGTGACTATCAGGATTCCTGAGCAGAGCGGTTACAGGGTCACAGGAAGCACTTCGACCATAGTAGGCAATCTGGACAAAGGCGATTATACTATAGTCTCGTTCCAGATAAGCCAGAGTTCAAGTGTAGCTCCCACTGGTGTCGACTTTAGACAGATGACTGCTGAGGAAAGGGCAGCCATGCGAGAGGCAGCTTCCCAGGCAATGGTATCAGGAAACAACCTTGAAGTGTACATAGAGTACACCGATACCACAGGAATACGGCATGTCATCGAAAAGGATGTGCCAATACAGTTCAGGGAAACTGACAGCAGTGCAACAACACCTACAACAAGATTTGGAAGACAGTCAGATACTTCACCGTACACAGCATACGTGAATTACGGCATGCTTGCAGCGGCGGTTGTTTTGATACTGGTGGGATACAAAAAGAGAGAGAAAATCAAACCTTTGCTCGGAAAGTTGCTGAATAGAAAGAAGACTTGATGTAAATGAAAGCGTCAAAGTCCTTCAAACTAGCATTGAATATATTGAGACACAGCAAGCTGCGCAGCTGGCTTACCATAGTAGGCATAGTCATAGGCGTAGCTGCTGTAGTCGCAATAGTTTCGATAGGTGAAGGAATGCAGCAGAGCGTTCAGGAGAATCTGGGAGGTCTCGGATCAGACATAATCACTGTTACTCCCGGATTCTCCAGAGCTTTCGGCATGTTCCAACATCCAGAAGGAGGCGGAGGAAGAAACAGCTTCCAGACAGCGACATCCTCTGATGACGACGAAGGGCTTACTGACAAGGACACCCGCGTTATAAAGCCTATAGAAAACGTCGAATATGTCCAGGGAAGCATTTCAGGGAGGGGAGAAGTCTATTATCTTGCAGAAGAAACGTCCGCCACTATAGAGGGTGTTGACCCACTTGTCTGGAGTCATATAACAACGTCAGAACTCGAGCAAGGACGTTTTCTGGGACCTTCTGATTACAACGCGGTATTGGTAGGAAGTCGTATCGCTAATGATGTTTTCAAGCAGCCGCTTGCGCTGAACAGGGTAATCACCATTGAAGGCACGAGCTTCAAGATTGTAGGCATTTTGGAGGAGAGCGGCGGCTTTGGTGGTTCCAGGGACGACAGCAAGATAATAATGTCTATAAAAGCCGCAAGAGATATATTCGCATCCCAAGATGAAGATTTTAACCGTAATGAGTACGATACGATCACAATCAAGGTAACGGACGAAGAGATTATTGAAGAAACCATTGAAGAGATAGAAGAAAGACTCATGATTTCAAGACATGTGACGGACAGGACCAAGGACTTCACGGTGTCATCTTCCTCAAGCATTCAGGAGACTGTAAGTTCAACAATAGAGACCATAACACTATTCCTCGGAGCCATTGCAGCCGTTTCTCTCCTTGTAGGTGCAGTCGGTATTGCAAACACGATGTTCACAACAGTGCTTGAGAAGACAAAGGAGATAGGAATAATGAAAGCTATAGGTGCAAAAAACAGGGACATAATGGTCATATTCCTGATGAACTCAGCACTGGTCGGTGTAGTTGGTGGTGTGATTGGTATAATTTTAGGAACATTGGCATCCGCCATTATGGGGGGCGGTTCGATGTCAGCTGGTGGCGGTATGGTAGGAGGAATGTTTGGATCGACTCTTGTTACACCAGAGCTTCTGCTTTCAGCAATGGGAATAGCCGTGGGTATAGGAATGTTTGCAGGTGCAATTCCAGCATACAGGGCTTCCAGGCTCAAACCTGTTGATGCATTGAGATACGAATAAAATGTACCACTCACTGCAGAAATACTACCATGCCCTCCAGAGGCTTGTTCATGTTTTTTATTAATAAGGATGTCATACAATTAACTAATAAAAAAAGAGTGCGTAAGTACTGTCAGTCCGTCACGGTCGGCGTGGGTAAGAACAACTGTTTTCATTGAAAACCCTCGGATATAATTTGCTGAAGTTTGTTTGATAAATAAGCTGGGTTTTTGGATAAAACCCTGAAAAACAACTATTTATTTTAAGACATAAATCGAAATATTATAATATGAAAGGGCGATTTTGGGATGCTTTATTTGTGGTGTCTTACATATGTTGATTCTTTCATTCATCCTGGCTTTCACAATCATAGTGGATTACTGATATTTGGTGGCTGTCTTGTAACTCTCGGCACCGCTATGCATATTGTTGGCCGCAGTCGACATAGCATGGACAATTAAAAAAAAGGAACCGAAATCCTGAAAAAGTGCCCATCATTTATACGATGTTCATCGCATTTCCCACCATTTTCACCTTTGGCCGGAATATTTTTAAATATCTATTATAATTAATAGTAGTCTTAAGCCAGTCATGATTGATGTTCAGCTTAAAAAAACAAGGTGATTTGATGGCCAAGAAGATGGTTTATATGTTTGATGAAGTGAAGGGAGGGAACACAGCCAAGAATATATTTCTGCTTGGAAACAAGGGCGCTCAGCTTGCCGAAATGACAGGCATAGGCCTGCCCGTCCCGCCCGGTTTCACAATCACGACCGAGGCCTGCATCTCTTTTTCCGCTAGCGGGAAGAAATGGCCAACCGGCCTTGAATCCCAGGTCAGGGAAAATCTGGCCAGGCTCGAAAAGAAGATGGGCAAAAAGCTCGGTGATGCCGCTAACCCGCTGTTTGTCTCAGTTAGGTCAGGCTCCTACGTCTCGATGCCGGGCATGATGGACACCGTTCTGAACCTTGGGATGAACGACAAAAGCGTTCTGGCGCTGGCAAAGCAGACAGGCAACGAGAGGGGTGCCTGGGACTCTTACAGGAGGTTCATCCAGATGTTCGGGGACGTTGTGATGGGAATGGAGCACAGCGATTTCGAGCATGTCCTCGATCATGTGAAAAAGAAGCACGGGGCGAAATACGACACCGATCTTAAAACGGAGCATCTCAAGGAAGTCGTGCTTGGATACAAGCGCCTGATCAAGGCGAAAAAGGGGAAATCGTTCCCGATCAATCCGTGGGAGCAGCTTAAAATGTCAATAGACGCCGTTTTCAGCTCCTGGAACAACCCCAGGGCCATCAAATACAGAAAAATAAACAACCTCAGAAACGATGCGGGCACCGGGGTCAATGTCCAGACCATGGTTTTCGGGAACCTCGGCTGGGACTGCGCCACGGGCGTCGGTTTCACGAGAAATCCCTCAACGGGGGCAAAGGAACATTACGGCGAATACCTGCTCAACGCCCAAGGGGAGGACGTAGTCGCTGGCATCCGGACGCCCAAGCATATCGATGACCTGAAAAAAGACATGCCCAAGGCTTATGCCGGGCTTGTGAAAATCTACGGCCTGCTCGAGCGTCACTACAAAGACGTGCAGGATTTCGAGTTCACGGTTGACAAGGAAAAACTCTACCTGCTACAGACGAGAAGGGGGAAGAGGACCGCCCAGGCAGCGGTGAAAATCGCCGTCGACATGATGCATGAAGGGCTGATAAGCAAGGAAGAGGCTGTCATGAGGGTCAAGCCAGGGCAGCTTGATCAGCTGCTCCATAAGCAGATAGACCCGCTTGCGAAGGAGAGGGAAGAGGCTGTTGCCACCGGACTGCCGGCTTCTCCGGGCGCTGCCGTTGGCAAGGTCGTCTTCAATGCCGACGAGGCCGCAAGGGTAAAGGAAAGGGATGCGAAAGAGAAGATAGTTCTTGTCCGGACCGAGACCAGCCCGGAGGATATAGAAGGCATGCACGCCGCGGAAGGCATACTGACGGCAAGAGGGGGGATGACGTCCCATGCCGCAGTCGTAGCCAGGGGGATGGGAAAGTGCTGCGTTGCCGGCTGCGAAGCGATCATAGTTGACGAGCATAAAAAGAGATTCAAGATACCGAGCAAGAACATGGTTATCAAAGAAGGTGAGTGGGTCAGTCTTGACGGTTCCACAGGAGAGGTGTTTTCAGGTCAGATGCCATTGATCGAGCCCGAGATTGCGGGCGAGTTCGAGGAACTGATGAAATGGGCTGACCGCTTCAAGAGGCTCGCCGTCAAGACGAATGCCGACACCCCTCATGACGCGAAGATAGCAAGGAGGTTCGGCGCGGAAGGGATCGGGTTGTGCAGGACAGAGCACATGTTCTTCAAGCCGGAAAGGATAACGGCGGTCAGGGAAATGATACTGGCAGAGGAAGCGCCAGAGAGGAAAAGGGCGTTGAACAAGATACTGCCTTACCAGCGCGAAGACTTCAAGGAGCTGTTCAAGGTGATGAGCGGGCTGCCCATAATAATAAGGCTGCTGGACCCGCCCCTGCACGAGTTCCTGCCGCATGAGGACAAGGAAATCAGGCATGTCGCCAGCCAGATGGGCGTTTCACCCCAAAAGATTAAAGACACCACCCAGACCCTGCACGAGCTAAACCCCATGCTTGGCTTCAGGGGGTGCAGGCTTGGCGTGAAGTATCCGGAGATCAATGAAATTCAGATCAGGGCGATTTTTGAAGCGGCCCTTGAGGCAAAAAAGGAGGGATACGTCCCCCTGCCGGAGATCGAAGTTCCGTTGGTCGGCAACGTCAAAGAACTGGAGCTGATAAAGGACATGATAGAAAAGGTTGCAGAAGAGCTGCATGTCAAGGGCAAGATAAAATACAAGATCGGGACGATGATAGAGGTGCCGAGGGCCGCCATAACCGCGGACGAGATAGCGAAAGAAGTCGACTTCATGTCCTTCGGGACAAACGACCTGACGCAGATGGGATGCGGCTTCTCAAGGGACGACGCGGGCAAGTTCCTGGGCATATACGTCCAAAAGGGCATATACAAGTTCGACCCGTTCCAGGCGATAGACCAGGACGGCATCGGAAAGCTCATGCAGATCTGCATAGAAAAGGCCAGGAGCGTCAAGCCAGAGATGGAGATAGGGATCTGCGGCGAGCACGGGGGCGAACCCGAATCGGTCAAGTTCTGCCACAGAATAGGGTTGACGGACGTCAGCTGCTCGCCCTTCAGGATACCCATAGCGAGGCTTGCGGCGGCGCATGCGGCGATAGAGGACAAAAGGGGCTAAAAACCTATCAAAATTTTATTCTCTCAGCTAGGCAAGGCGATCGCTGCTGCCTTTACATTGCTTTATGTATCTGCATCAACCTGCTACAAGCTCCTCTTTTAGTATCTGTGTTTGCTTTTTTTCCTCTTTTAAAAGTTGTTTCAGCAATTTTTCGTTCTCTTCTTCTTGTTTCCTAGAACCTTCCAGTTCCTCTTCCAGATTTCTCATCTCCTTTTCCATCTGCTTTCTTTCCTTTACCCTTCCTCTTCCGTTCAGATATTCATCGGCAAAGGACACGGAACCAGCGCCCATGGAGCCGTAGCCTGTGGCGCTCAACAACTCGCTGATGGCCGGGTCTTCAACGCCGAGGCTCGCCAAGTACGCACCTATGCCAAGCGGCATGGCGGCCAGGGCTATCTTGTATCCGCTCCTGTTTGCAAGTTTTTTCCCGGTCCTGCTATAACAAGTGCAGAAGAAACCTATACTGTCCCTGTAGAGCGAAGTGCAGAAGCCGCCGAGTTTTCTTATGTTCCTGATCGCATATCCTTCTTCAATCCTGGAATGTGGGCTTTTTACCACTTTTCCCACCCAATATTTGGTTTTAAGATTTATAAAGTTATTGTTTGACTTTATTGCTATCGGTTTATAAGTCAAAAATATAAAAAAATTCCGGGTGCAGTAAAGCTTAAAACTTTTAAAACTTTGCTTCAATAAATAGCTAGGCGGTCGAGATGAAGGGTGAATCAGTTCCAGGGCCAAGCACAGGGCTTGACGAATAGAGCTATTTCTTCAGCCAAAAGAATAGTCACGAAGGTGGGCACCGGCGTTCTTGCCACTGACGGTAAACTGGATGAAAAAAGGGTGGGCCAGCTTTCTCGAGACATATCAGGACTGCTAGATGAAGGCAGGCAGGTTGTCCATGTAACCAGCGGGGCCATACTTGCCGCAATGTCGGAACGAAATATTGACAGGGGGACGTACAGGGAGCGATTCGCCAGCGATGATGATTACACGTTTTCCTTGCGATTGCTTTCCGGCGAGGGGCAGCCGCGCCTCATGGAGAGCTACAGGCACGCATTCTGCAGATACGGAAGAAGGGTTGCCCAGCTGCTTGTAACCAGAAATGATATCGAAAATTACAGCACGGTCATGGAAGGTTTGCTGCTTGATGGTGTAATCCCAATACTCAATGAGAACGATGCGTTAAGCTACGATGAGATATCATTTTCAGACAACGACATACTGGCAGCGATGACGTGCAATACCATCGGCGCCGACCTGCTTGTCATGTTGTCCGATTCCGAGCTGTACGACAGCGACCCGAAGAAGAACCCCGATGCCAAGCACCTGGAAGTGATGCCGGTGTACGAGATAAGAGAGGAGATGCTCGATGGCGCTAACGGGACAGGGGAATGGGGAAGGGGAGGCATGCACTCGAAGCTTATTGCCGCAAGGGACGTAGGACGTTTTGGCAGGCCAACGATTCTGATCAACTACAAGGACTGCGCTTATGACGACATGCGAATCCAGAGGGCGTTGAGGGGGGGATACGTTGGAACCCTTTTCGTTCCCTAGGTGAATTTCATAAATGATTTCATAAATAAAAGTATCAAAACCAAAGATAATCTTTATGGGGCGAAAGAAAGTTGCTGCAAAAGAGGAGAGGGACAACCTGGGCGTCACCGTGACCAGGCGTGAGGATTTCAGCCGGTGGTACACAGAAGTCGTCAGAAAGGGCGGCTTCAAGGACCAGAGGACGCCGATAAAGGGGTTCGACGTGATACTGCCGTGGGGCTACTCTGTCTGGGAAAGGATCGTGAGGATATACGACGACCTGCTGCATGAGAAAGGCGTCCAGAACTGTTATTTCCCGCTGCTCATCCCTGAGAGTTTCATCGAGAAAGAAAAGGAGCATTTCACCGGCTTCGAGGCGGAAACGGCAAATGTCACCGAGGTGGGCGGCGAGGAACTGCCCGAGCGCCTCGTAATACGGCCCACGTCTGAGACTATAATGTACCACATGTTCTCTAAGTGGATTAGGAGCCACAGGGACCTGCCGTTCAGGATAAACCAGTGGTGCAACATTCTTAGATGGGACACAAAGGTCACCAAGCCCTTCATCAGGGACCGGGAATTCCTGTGGTCCGAGGTTCACACCGCCCACGCGAGCAAGGAAGACGGGCTCAGGCAGATTGATGATTACATAGAGATATGCAACCGCTTCCATGAGGATATAGCATCGGCAGTCCTGGTGCTGCGGAGGACAGAGAACGACAAGTTCCCGGGAGCCGAATTCTCGGTAGCCTATGACACACTGGTGCAGGACGGCAAGGTCTTCCAGGGACCGGGAGGGCACTTTCTAGGGCAGAACTTCTCGCGCCCCTTTGGCATTAAATTCACGCAAGAGGACGGGAAAAAGGATTACGTCTGGCAGACGTGCCTGGGCATGTCAACCCGCCAGATAGGAGGCATAATAATGGAGCACGGAGACGACAAGGGGGCTGTGCTCCCCCCGCTCGTCGCGCCCGTCCAGGTTGTCATTGTTCCTATAATTTTCAAGGAAAAGCAGAAGCAGATTATGGAAAAGGCGCACGAACTGCATGATAGACTCAAAAAGATGGGCGTGCGGACGTATCTTGATGACAGGAATTACTCGGCCGGTTACAAGTTCAACGACTCGGAGCTCAGGGGGGTTCCGTTAAGGATGGAGATAGGCCCAAAGGATGTGGCGAAGAATGCCATGACCTTGGTCAAGAGGAATGACGGCAAAAAGAGCGAGGTTAAAGTGAAGGAAATGGGAAAAGTGAAAAAAATGCTCGATGACATACAGAGAGAGATGTACGAGGAATCGACCAGGAATCTCAATTCAAATATAAGAAACGTAAAAACCATGGGCGAGCTTAAAAAATCGCTGGGAAAGGGCGGGTTTTCAAGGGCCAACTGGTGCGGCTCGTCGGAATGTGAAGATTGTATCAAAGACGAGACGGGGGCGAACATCAGGGGCACGTTGTACGGCAAGACAGAAAAGACCTTTGGCAAATGCGTTTACTGCGGGAAAGGGGCGAAGTCCGTGGTTTACATCGCAAGGGCCTATTGATTCCTGCCTCTTTGTATTTTAACGCTTTTTAATTCCCGCAACCAATTATAAAGCAATTATATGGTTTTATATGGTTGATGTGAGGTGATTTGATGGCGAAGCTGCCGATAGCGCCGTTCGAGAAGATTCTGCATGAAAACGGGGCCAAAAGGGTCTCGTTCTCTGCAGGGGAGGCCTTGGCCGAGATCGCTGGTGAGATAGCAGGGGAGATATCAAAGAACGCGTCCATAATGGCGGAGCATGCCGGCCGAAAGACCGTGGTCAGAAGTGATGTAGAGCTGGCCAGGAAAAACCTCAGGATTAACTTATAATGAAAGGGAAAGGATCGCGCGGGAGCAAGAGATCAAAGCCCGGATGGCAGCAGGAGATGGCCGGGGAGAGGATCATGATATTGTTCGGCCTTGCAGGCAAGGAGTTCGACCGGCATCCAGGCAGGTCTCACAGGTATGTCGAGCTCGCCAGGAAAATTTCGATGAGGTACAATGTCAAGATGCCAAAACAGTTAAAAAGAAGTATATGCAACAATTGTTATAAGTACCTTTTTCCGGGAAAAAACTGCGTCGTCCGGTCGAACAGCAGGTCACAGTCCATGGAAGTAAAATGCCTTGAATGCGGAAAGGTCCACAGATACCCATACGTAAAGGAGAAGAGGGCATGATAGATATAAAGGTCGTCACATTGTCGAGTCTTTTGATTATTTTCACTTCTGTCTTCTTCATACACTACGCCTTCAACAACTTCATCAGCGTGACCGAGTATTGCGCCGTAAAGGGGGGCGACCTGTGCCTGCCCACGAACCTCTTGTTGCTGTTCCTCTTCAGCTTTTCCTTCGTCCTTGCTTTCATAATGGTCATCGAAACCACGATCTACTTCATGTTCAAGGGGCTGGAAGTGCTTGCGCATATGAGCGAAGCCAGGGAAAAGAAGCTGAAAAGCGCAATCGAGTCCCTGGAAAAAAAGAAAGGTGAAATCGAGGATGCCAAAAAAGCGGTCCAGAAGAAATATTTCAACCGGCAGATAGATGAGGAGACATTTAAGAAGCTGAAACAAAAATATAATACCGAGATTGTGGACATCGAGATAAAGTTGACTGAGTTGAAAAAGGAAGAGTTAAAGTTGTGGTAGGAATGAGGTCTGTGTTTATGCTTGGTATAGTGATAATATTCATTTCAACCCTTTTCATAGTGCTTATCTTCGACACCCTGGTGAAGGCGAATGTGTCCTGTCTGGGCAGACCGGAAAACCCGCAGGTCGTCAAATGCAACATAAAAAGATACAACATCGACATTATCATGGGCCTGATGTTAGTTGGATTTTTCATACTGCTGGACATCGGCGCTCTCTACATGGTGCTGACTGGCTGGGAAGTGTAAGGCTCTACCACGGTCCATTTAAATATTGGTTCATAGTTTCACAAGCCTATCCACCAGTGAAACACTGGTGGAATTACGGCTTGTCTCTGTTAATTGGTGATTTTACATGACGGGTTAGGGATTCGGTACGTTCTCTAGACCACTGGTGAAACACACCAGTGGAATTCTAATTTAAAAGCCTTTTATATATACATATGTGCTATATTATTGAAAATATACCGGACCGGTGATTGCATGGCCATGTTAAAAGAATCTGCTCCCGATAAGCTGATCGAGAAAGCCGCGGAAAAAATGAAGGCGATGTCCGAATTCAAGCCTCCCGAATGGTCAAGGTTTGCGAAGACGGGCATGCACAATGAGAGGCCGCCCCAGAAACCAGACTGGTGGTGGACAAGGGCAGCCGCCGTTCTAAGGAAGATCGAGCTTGCCGGCAGTCTGGGCGTGGCGAAACTCAGGAAGGAGTACGGAGGCAGAAAGAACAAAGGGCACAAGCCGGAGCACAAATACAAGGCATCAGGGTCCGTGATAAGAAAGATACTGCAGCAGCTGGAGTCTGCCGGCTTCGTCGCGAAAAACAAGAACAAGGGCAGGATGATAACCCCAAAAGGCGAGTCCTTTTTAAGCGGGGCTGCAAAAGAGATAAAGGAAAAATCAAAATGAACGGGGAAAACCTGGGTCCGCAAGATCTGCAGCAAATGAGGCAGATAGAAGAGCTGAAGAGGCAGCTACTGTCAAAAATGCTCAGCAAGGAAGCCTTTGAGAGGCTCGGCCGGATAAGGTCCGTCAATCAGCAACTTGCCGAGCAGGTGGAATTGTACCTGATACAGACCTATCAGACCGGGAAAATAAAGGAGAAGATAAGCGACGAAAAGATGAAAGAGATACTCAGGCTGCTGACACAAAAAAAGGATTTCAGGATAAAGAGGGTGTAAAAGGGTGTGGTTATGAGCAAGAACAAATCGGCTGGAAAGAAGCTCAAGCTCACCGCGAAGGCCAAGATCCGGCCTTCTCCAAGATGGGCTGACATAAAGACGTTCGGCCTGAAGAGGGCCAGGAGCAGAAGGGTCAGGGTCAGTACCAAGAGATGGAGAAGGGACAAGCTCAAGATTTAGTGGACTTAAGATGGGCTCAAGATATAGGTGAATTCTATGGCAAAGAAGAAAAAACCGGACGTTCTTGAGGAGCATGTATACACCATCCCGCTGAGATCTGCCTGGATCGGGAGCGGCCGGATCATGAGGTCCAAGAAGTCGGTCAATGCAGTGCGGAACTTCATCTCAAGGCATATGCACGCGAAGGGGGTGAAAATCTCCCCCAAGCTCAACCATGCCCTGTGGAGCAGCGGGGCGAAAAAGCCTCCCGGGAAAATCAGGGTCAAGGCCAGCATCGATGCCGAGGGACTGGCGAGCGTAAAGCTGCCCGCTGAAATCACCCTGGAAGAGGAGAAGAAAAAGTTCCTCAAGAAGAAAGGTGCCGGGAAAGGAGAACCGGAGAAAAAACCGGCAACGGGAAAAGAAGGTAAGCTTGACGAGCCCGGAGAAAATGCGAAAGGGGGGAAACCGAAGAAACCGGAAGGAGAGAAAGAACCCTCTGCCGAAGATATCGAAAAACCCGGGAAAGAGGCTGCAAAGGGGGGATATCAGGAAAAATCCCCGGAAAAAGAGCAGGAAGAGGCCAAGCATGAAGAGAAGAAATAGGGATGGAATTTCAATTTTCTTTAATTCCTTTTAATAGTGTTTCAATACTATTTTAATTCTCGTGGCATTATTTCCCATGTAAACTACCACCCAACAAGTTGAGTGGTCTCAAGCGGCTCTCTGGTCAATATGACATGGCGGATAAAGCAAAAGCCTGAGGATTTCATTGTCAGGGAGGTCCTTCCCGACGAAATCGAAGCCAGCTGGAAAAACAAGATTAGGCAGATACACGGCAGACCGCCTGTCAAAAAGTCAGCCAGGTATCTCTGGTTTACCCTGACGAAAAGGAACATGGATTTCTTCAGGACAATCGAGATTATGGCGAAAAAGCTGCACGTAAGCACCAGATTAGTCTCTTATTCCGGCACAAAGGACAAGAGGGCTGTGACCAGCCAGACCATCTCCGTGCTTGGAGCGAAAGAAAAGGATATCCTGGATCTGAAGATACCTGGACTGGAGTTTAGCGACTTCAGGTCCCGGAACAGGCCTGTCAGGCTCGGTGAGCATCATGCCAACAGGTTCACCATAACGGTGAGGAATGTTGTGCCAAGCGGGATGAAAGGCGTCAAGCAACGCCTGGAAAAGCTGAAAGGGGAGGGTATGATCAATTTTTTCGGCGAGCAGAGATTCGGCTCTAGAAGGCGTGTGAATCACATCGTCGGCAAATATCTGGCAATGGGCGATGTCGAAAATGCCGTATGGAGCTTTCTCACCATCCAGTCGGCCCTGGAGCCGGACCGGACCAGAGCGACCAGAAAAATGCTGCTGGAATCTGCCAATTTCAGGCTCGCTGCGAATAAATTCCCTGCCAGTCTCGGGTTCGAATCGGTACTGATCTCGCATCTTGCCAAAAATCCGGGAGACTATGACGGGGCTGTGAGAAGGTTACCGTTGCGGTTACTGAAGATGTTCGTTCATGCCTACCAGGCCCACATCTGGAACATAGCAGCCATGGAATACTCAAAGTCTGCAAAATCCCCAAAGAAGCAGCAACAGGAGTCTGCCGTGATCCCGCTAGTCGGCTACAAAACGAATCTGGCAAAATACCCCGCTGTGAAGGGGATCGTTGAGGGCATCCTCGTCTCCGAGGGTGTCAAGACTGCCAGCTTCAGGAACAAAAAAATCCCTGAACTTTCCTCGGTCGGCTCAGCCAGGGACTTCAGGTCCTTCCCAAAGAACCTCGAGTATGTTTTTGCCAGGGACGAACTCAACAAAGGGGGAATGAAAATCGTCCTGGATTTCGAGCTCGGGAAGGGCAGCTACGGGACCGAGCTGATCCGGCAGGCAAGTCCGGGAAACACCCTTGGCGATTAAGCTTGGCCATTAAGCCTGGCTATCAGTTTGTGATTATACTCGGGATTAATGATTGCCCTGGATTGAGAAGTTTAATAAGGAACCTCAAAGAAATTCTAAATGTGGGCGATAAGGGCGATATGGGCACCAGAGCCGGAATCAGAATAATAGAAGAGGGCAGCGGCAAAAAAGCAAAGGAGAGGAAAGGCGGCAAATGCCCTGTTTGCGGGGCTGACGGCGGCAAGTACAAATGCGAGAAATGCGGCTGGAGTGTGGAGGAACTGGGACCCGACTTCAGCACTTCGCTGAAAGACCCCTTTTACACGTTCATGCACGCCAGGCTCAGCTATGCAGACATGAAGAAGAGGAGCAAGAATCTGCAAGAATTGGTGAGCTCCCTCATTACCAACAACAGGCGTTTCTCGGAACTCGTCGAGGCGATGGGAAACGAGATTCAAAGACTGAGAGTGGAAGCTGGGAAAAAATATGTTTACCGATATGAACAGGGGGGCTGGGAGGAAATCGGCAGGGCTGAGGGGGGAAAGCTTCACCTCAAAAAGAAGGGTATCACGGTTGATGATATAAACAAGCAGCTAAGGGAAATCATGCGGCTATTGGAGAAATACAAGAAATAATTTAAATAAAGGAAGAGAAATAATAATGAATGGTGATAAAATGGCAGAGGAAGTAAAGAGCGGGGAAGAAGTTCAGGAAGGCGTCAAGCCGGAAGCCACCAAACCGGAGAATGTCAAAGCGCAGAGGCTTGAGAACATAAAGGGACTTGAGGACATCGTCGACACCCTGACCGAGGACGTCGTAAAGGCACTAGACATCAAGGAAGAAAAAAAGCGGTTGATTTCCAAGATAAGAAAGCTGAAGCAACAAGAGATGGAATTGGAGGAAGTCGTGGGGGACCTCAAGAGCACAAGGGACAAGCTGCAGGTAGAGTTGCAGAAAAAAGGCGAAGATATAGGCATATTACAATCCAAGATAGGAAACCTGAAAGAGGACAAGGCAAAGTTGTCTTCGGACAAGGTGTCCCTCAAGGACCAGATAAAGAACCTCGAGATCGAGAAGGATCAGATGTCTATTTCCCTCGATAAAACAAATGACATGCTTACCAAGCTCAGGCATCAGATAGAGTCCTTTGACGAAGAGATAAAGAGGTAGGAAAACTTTTTTTCAACTTATTTCTTGTCTTTAGCAGTTTCATTTATTTTTTAAGCAAAACAAATTAATTTAGAGTATCCGGATTGATTGCCATGCAAATCGACAAATTCCACAAGATCGTAGCAGTGGTCCTGTTGATTGCCGCTTTTCTGGTGGCGGAGAACACGCTGCTGAGGCCCGCCTCGGTATTCAGGTACAACGGGGTCCAGATATACGACGCCATCCGGGATTTCAGGAGCCTTGACTACAGGGGGTTTGACGTCATGGTACACGTGGAAGGCACGAGCGACAGCAAGCCTGTCCAGGCGACCGGCCCGATAGTGGAGACGTATGCCGGCTGGTTTATAATGAAGTCCGGCAGCACTTACAGGATAGTCGAGGGTCCCATGGGTTCGAAGGATATCCTGGCCAGCCTCATATACTTCGATGTCTCCCCCACCATTTCCGTGGAGGCCGTGTTCGAACCGGGGGCAACAACAAAAACAACAGGGTTCGCATTCGAGCAAGGATTCAGAAAGGTAAGGGGCAGCATAGCCTTTGACGATGCTGCCATACCCCCCACGCTGCTGCAGGATTTGCGGAACCTGAACCAGGAATTCTATTCCTTAACCCCGAACAGGATAGAAGTAATACCCTTCAATTCGGGCTTCATCCTGGATGTAAAGGTCCCCGTCAGCGTATCCGCCATGAACGAGCTCGTCAGCAAAATCAAAGGCGAAGATATCCGGACAGGATACATGTATTACTACACGGGAGTTGATGATGAGGATGATATCCCAAGTATTAGGCAAGATTTGGAAGGAAAGGGCGCGGTGCTTGTCAACTATCATAAACAAAGATAAAACTATCAACAAACCGCGCTTTGATCTGCTTTCCCCTGCGATCTCGTACCCGCTTTTCATCATGATATTCATCCTGCTCGGGATCCAGGGCATGACCAGCTACTCCTTTGCGCTGTTCGGTATCTTTATCATATCCTTCCTGGCCGGGTGCCGCTTCGGCAGACCCGGAAGGATGAAGAGGTACCCGATAATCTGGAGATTGGGGCTGTCCCTGTTTCTGGTCGGAGCCATAGCCGAATTCATCAACATAATCTACATTGGCAGCATCCCTTTGCTCATGCCTTCAATGAGAGCCAGGCTGCTGCCCGTTCTTTCCTATCTCTCCTTCCTCATCGTCCCGGGCTGCATAATAAAGATTTCCGATTCGCTGCTGAACAACAGGAACAGGGAGGCCATTGGCTGGTTGCTGAGCGGCACATTCCTCATATCCTTGCTTGGATACAGGACAGAGATCTTCGCGCTGCTGCTGGGAGCAGCTGTCAGCGTTTATTATATCAAGGGCAGGTTCGTCAAGCGCAACGCCGCGATAAAATACGGCCTGGTCTTTGTCCTGCTCATGCTTTCGATCAACCTGGCCGTGGTTTTGTTCAGGGAGATGCCCGTGACATCAAGCATGGACAGGTTTTCGTTCACGACCAGCGTCTTTTCCTCGTTAGCAGATTCCATGGGTCTTTCTTTTACCGGGCAGGCCGGCGGCGTGATACATACGAGCATCCTGTCAAGCCTTAAGATCATACCAGGTCCGCGAACAGGGCCCAGAACGTTCATTTCGCAGCTTGTAGGAGTCGGAGGAGGTTCCACCACCCCTACAATCATAGGCATACCGTTTGTTGATTTCGGGATTTTGGGCATCGTCCTGACAGGGATATTGCTCGGCCTGTTGTTCGGTTCCGGTTACAAGATGCTGAGAAGGGGCGATGTCGACATACTGCCCATCCATGCCTTGTGCATGGCATTCCTCATCATCACCATAGAGACAGGGATAGCCGACACCATAGTGCTGCTGTATTTGATAGCGTATCTGATACTGGTGATTTGATTTTATAAGCCAGCCATTCAACTATTTTTAATAATGAAATCGTGTGTCCGGTGTACGATATGAAGATATGCTTTCTTTCTCCATACCCCCCGCAGCCAGGGGGGGTTCCGGTCCATACGAGCGGTCTCGTGGGAAATCTGGCGAAAAGGCACGGAATAAGCGTAATCACGTACGGCCGGATGGGGAGGAAAGGCAAAGAAGGGGTGGAAATCAAAGAGATTCCTGTGATAAACGTAAAATTCTTCAGGGGCCTTTCGTTTTTCATCGGCGCCTTGTTGATGCTTTTGGTCCTTAACATGAGGAAGAGGATTGATATCGTCCATGCCCAGTACATGCTCCCCTTGGGCGCGGTGGCGCTCGCGTTCAGGAAAATATCGAGAAACAAGCCCAAGGTTGTGATCACAGCGCATGGCTCGGACCTGCTCTCCTTGGGAGAAGGCTGGCTGATGAGGAGGATTGTGTCGTGGATTGGGAACTCGTGCGACAAGCTCGTCTGCGTCTCGAAACACCTCGGGGCCAGGGCCGTTGATCTGGGGATAAAGCCCGGGAAGATAAGGGTGATATACAACGGGGTGGATGATTCCGCCATGCCGAAAAGGAGCAGGGAGTGGCTGAGGAAAGAGCTGCGTCTTCCCGCCAAGAAGAAGGTCGTGACCTTCGTCGGTTCCCTGAACGAAGCAAAGGGAGCTGACATATTCGTGGTCCTGGCAGGGCATCTGCTGGAAAGGGAGGGAAGGGAGCTAAAAGAGCCTGGGTTGCTCTTCGTTCTGGTCGGCAGCGGTTCTGATAGAGACTGGCTTGCCGGATTCTGCAGGGATAACGGGATCGAGGACTCCGTCATCTTTGCCGGGCCGCTGAGCCACGCGGAAAGCTTGAAATACATAAAATCATCCGATGTTCTCGTCATACCCTCGAGGGTCGAGGGGTTCGGCATGACGGCGTTGGAGGGCATGCGCTTGGGCGTGCCTGTAGCGGCAAGCGGCACAGGGGCCCTGCCGGAAATTTTATCGAGAATCTCCGTGACGGACAATCTCCCAAAAACCGTCAGGGATATACTGAGGAGCAGTATATGCAGGGGAAAGATTGTCAGGGAGAACAAACGCTTATCCGAGAAATTCGGCCTGGAGAGGATGGCAGATGAAACAGAGAAATTGTACCGGAATGTTAAACGCTTTGCGTGAATTGCGCGGGCTTATCATAAAACCGGAATTTTTCATCCTGGCTGGTTTATCCTATCTGGCGGCATCCACATTTGCTGCACTGGACCCAGGCATGCAAGCCATAAATCCCAGGGTCTCGACAACGCTGTTGACGTTTCTTGTCTTCATATTCGGCCTGTCCAGCTTCTATTTCGGCCTGAGGACGAGCAGGGCTGCGCTGAAGCTGAAATACCTGCCGGTAATGGGCGGCCTGGCCCTTGGAACGACTGCCGCCTTCTTCATCCTGGACCTTGACATCATATCGGCTCTGTTTTTGAATCTGGCCGCACTGCTGATCTCGGTTGTTCTGCTCTTCTCCAGGCTGAGATTCGAATACGTATTTGCCGCGGGATTCTTCCTTTTCTGGCTGAATTTTCTGCTGGTCGGGTTCCCCTTGCTCAACCCGGAATTGCACGTCCAGCTCTTCAGCGTGGTCAATACAATGTTCGTTGTAGGATTCATGTTCATGACGTATTCCCTCATCCGGCTCTATCCCAGATACAGATGTCTCTGGCTGTTGGCAATCCTGTCAGCGATAGTGTCCACTTACAGGATTTATATGGGCATCGTTTTCATAACATGGCTCTTGCTTGAATTGAAAAATTCAGGGGGGGGAAAGATAGGAAGAGGGGATGTGGGCAAAATCCTTGCGATGGTCCTGGGCTTGGTGATACTATCGGGTGTGTTCCTGTACACGGGATATTCAGCAAAAACAGCCAGTTCAGGATCGTGGAGCCTGGACCCGGTCCGGACACTGGAATACAGGCTTGCCCTGACGATGGGGGTTTTCGACGACATAGTCAGGATATCATTCCCGTTCGGCTACACAGGCGGCCGGTCCATTACGATGGAGGCCACCGAATTTACCTGCAGGGTCCTGTACGGATGCACCAGCAGGATAACGTCAACGGCTTTCGGGGAGGCCATGCTGGATTTCGGGCTGCTTGGCATATTCCTGGTCTCGTGGTGGATGGCCGCGGTCCTGGGGAACCTGTTCAGGCACGACTACCCGCTTTACGCGTTGCTTTTCGCGTCCCTGCTGGTAACCCTGGACGTGGGCATTAATATTTTCATCGTGCTTTTATTCATATATCTTGGATGGGCTAGGCTGGTGAGGGGATTGACAGAATGGAAAATGCGAAAGGTGTGAAAAGTCAAAACGTGAAGAGTCTGTACAAGGGCGGATTCATCCTGCTGGTTGGATTCCTGTTTGTCAAGCTGGGCGGATTTTTGTTCAGGATAATATGCATGAACATGCTGCCCGTCCACGCCTACGGCGAGGTTGCCGTGTTCATCGTTCTCTATAACTGGTTCGTGCTCTTTGCCACGTTCAACGTGACAATAGGCCTGGCAAAATTCGTCTCCCAGGACAGGAAAAGAAAAGAGATGTTTTATTTATCATCGCTTGTAGGGTCCCTGATACTATCCATTATAATAGCGGGCCTGCTCTTTTTGCTCGCACCCTGGATATCAGCAACCCTGAACCTGAGCCGGACGATCGTTTACTGGGCCATAGTCAGCCTCCCTTTCGCGGCCGTTTACAATATAGGCATCTTCTATTTCAGGGGGTTGTACAAGATGAGGTCCAGCGTCTTGGCGGACGTTATCATAACGATTATCCGGATAGCTGCCTTGGTCTGCCTTCTGTTAGCAGGGCTGTACTATGCGCCATACATGGCATTCCTGATCAGCTTCATACTGATAGACATCTACCTGCTGGTCAGGAACAGGACCAGTCTGCCATTTAACGTCTCGGAAATCATGTCAGCATTCAGAACCCTGCTCATATACTCCGCTCCCATCTTCCTGAGCGAATTCCTGTTTCTATTTTCGGTAGGCCTGGATAGGGTTATGCTGTCGGGATTCTACTCCACCGCCGAGGCGGGCTTTTATGATGTCGCCGTCCTGCTGTGCATAGGCTATATCATGATAGCGAACTCCTATTCGAACGCTCTGCTGCCGCTGGCCTCTTCCAGTCAGTCTGACGGCGGGAAAAGAAGGTCCGAGCTGGTCAAGGCGCTGCGAGCTAGCTCGCTGTTCTTCGTTCTGTACACACTGGTTGTCATGCTGGCCGGCCAGCCGGTGATAAACCTGGTAAATCCGGTTTATCTTGGCGTGTTCAGTTTCATACCCCTGCTGGCTATTGCCTACATACTGTTAGGGTTCCTCAGGATACTCTCCTTCTTCGCAAATGGCATCGGGTATCAAAAGCACAGCGTCTACGCCGGGGCCGTCTTTGCTTTTTTAAGCCTTGTTTTAAATTTTTATTTGATACCAAGAATGATGTACTGGGGAGCCATCTCGGCGCTGCTTGTTTCGTCTGCCGTCTCCCTTGCCGTCATGGCGCTGTTGGTATGGAGGGTGGAAAGGTGAAGCCGAAAACAGTAAGTGTGGGGATATGCGCGGGTTTTGTCTGGCTGGTCCTGTTCCCCGCCCTCGCAGGCAGCGTCAGCTTTTACGATGTCATCGTCGTCAGGGGGGACATGCCTACAGACTACATCGTGGCGTCCATCTACGCAAGCACGAAGAAGATACCGTTGGTCCTGGTAGACCCGGACAACATACAAAGCCATATCAGGAACGAGCTTGCCGGTTACAGCGACAGGGGGTACCAGCGCCTGCTGATAATAGGCGGTGAGAGCGCCATATCCAGCAACGTCGAGAACGACCTGAATTTCATGGGCTTTACCGTCAGCAGGCTGTGGGACTGGAACAGGTACGGGACCGCCGCCAGGGTATCCATCGACCTGTGGGGCGAGGCGGACCAGGTTGTCATAACCAACGGCGAGGATTACGGTGGTTTCCTGCTGGCCCAGCTCGCGGCTTTGGACAGAGGCACTCCCATCCTCTTCATCCGGAACAGCACGGTCCCCATGGAGACGAGCGACGCGATCTCAAAGCTGGGCGCAAAATCCGTTATCCTGATAAGCGGCGATGCTGGGGCGTCGGATGCGCTGAGGTCTCTCGGGATGGCGGTCGAAACGATAGAAACCGTATCGGCAGGCTCCGTTGCTGGTGAAAGCCAGGAGCCGGATCTGCAGTTTTACGTCGTGCTGTCTCTTTTGCTCATCGTGATTATTCTGCTGTCGGTGAGATTCCGGAAAGGGTGGAAAGCTCCCGTTTTCATCCTGACAGAGGACGAGGAAAAGCTGGTCGAGATACTAAAGATACACGGCAAAACGGAGCAAAGCAGGCTTGCCGGACTCACGGATTTCAGCAAGCCCAGGATATCAAGGATGCTGCGGAGCCTGGAAGACCGGGGCATCATAGAAAGGGAAAAATTTAAAAAGACCTATAAAATTAAATTAAAGCATGAAATATCCTGAATCCTGATATAAAGGCTTTTAAAAATTCAGGGAATTATAAAATCGTATGATAAAACCTTTTGCTTGATTTAAAGCGATATAAAATCTTTTCATAAACATGTTTGAAATGTTTCGTCAGCAATATTTATATTCATACTGCCCCCCTTTATTATAATATGATAGCGAATCAGGTATTGCCCATTATATCGGTTTCGCTGATTTTGTCAGCGTTCACCTATCTCGCAACACCGAATGTGGGCAAAAAACTGAGAAAAATGAAAATAGTCGGGATAGACGTGCATAAAGTCAGCCGGCCGTCCATACCCGAGATGGGAGGGGTGGTGATCCTCGTGCCTATTCTCGTTTTGCTGGCATGCGCGTATCTTTTCACGGGCGCTTTTCCCATTCTTATCGTAGCGATGGCCACGCTCTTATTCGGCGTTTACGGCATGCTTGATGACCTGCTGCATCTGGGCAAGTACCAGAAGCTTGCATTGTCCATCGGCGTGGGAACTGTCCTGCTGATTCCTGCGAATCCCGGGCTCTTGGTATTCATCCCTCTGCTGTTTCTGACCGCCGGGACAGGCAACATCTTCAACCTGTTCGCGGGGTTCAACGGCCTCGAGGTAGGGTGCACATCGACTATAGCGCTTTTCTTCTCTGCCCTCTGCCTGATAACGGGGAACGTGGTTCCATTCTATCTGTCTTTCGGCCTTTTCATCGTGCTTATCGGATTCCTCATGCATAACAAGTATCCTGCCAGGATCTTCCCCGGCAACATCGGCACCATGACGCTGGGGGGGTTCTTCGCCGGGATATGCCTGTATTACAACCTGTATTATCTGCTGATACCCCTGCTCTTCCTGCACATCGCCGATGTCGCCCTGAAGGGGGTCTCAGCGGGCTATTTCAGCTCCAGCGAGCATGCGCCAACGAAGATAAACGGGGACAACGTCCTTGTGCCCGGCAACGACTATCTCTCCCTGTCGAGGCTTGTCCTGCGTATCAGGCCGATGACAGAAAAGCAGCTGGTCAGATTCTTCTGGGCAGCATCGTCCTTTCTTGGAATCTCCACCGTGATAATCACAGGTGTTCTGCTGTGCTAATCTGGATAGACCTGACAAGCCTGCCGCACGTGCACTTCTTCAGGGCGCTGATCAAACGGCTTGCCAAGGCCGGGAATGACGTCATGGTCACGTCAAGGGAATTCAGCATAATGAACGACATGCTGGAAAAGAACGGCATACAATACGTGAGCATAGGCTCGCACGGGGGCAAGGACCTTGCCTGCAAGCTTGCCAGGAGCTCTGGCAGGGTATCGCAGCTTGCGAAATTCGTATCGAGGGAGAAGCCGGACATCGGTCTTTCCAAACATTCCGTTGAATGCGCAAGGGTATGCTTCGGCCTCAACATACCCTCGATAACGGTCATAGACCACGAGACAGCGGACGCTGCCATGAGGCTGATGGTCCCTCTGTCGGACTCCATCGTTTCCCCGGTCGCGACCCCTGCTGACACGCTTAGGGGATTCGGCGCGAGACACGTTTCCCAGTTCTACGGGGTTTGCGAAGTCGCCCATTTCTATGATTTCAAGCCAAAAGAAGACGTCCTGCGCCAGCTGGGCATATCAAAAAACAAAAAGATCGTTGTCGCGAGGTCCGAGCCGATGTTGTCCGCCCACAACGACCACGAGTCCAGGCTGTTCTCGGTGCTGGAAAGCATAAAACAGGGGAGAGGGGACGTGGAGATAGTCTTCATACCGCGGGGGGAAAGCGACCTGGGAAAGTTCGGGAAGCTTGACCTGATCGTGCCGGAGTCGTCCATAGACACGCTGAGCCTTTATTCCTTTGCCGGCCTGATGATCGGGGCTGGCTCGTGCATGAACAGGGAGGCATGCGTAGGCGGATGCCCGACGATATCCATATGCCCTGACAATCTGCCGGGTGTCGATAAATTCCTGATAGATAAAAAGATGATGTATTACTGCCTGGAAAAAAACGAAATAGTCGGGCTTGCTTCTGAAATACTGAGCAACCATTGCAACCATTCATTGAAGGAAAGGAACGGCAAGGTTCTGCAAGGATTCGAGGATCCGTACGCTAAGATAATGGCCGTTATTCACGGTATAAATGAGTAATTAATGATAATTTAATGATAATTTTCTGTTCTGAAATGGAAAAATTCAAGTATTTTTCCTTCCCCGGAAACAATGTCAGAGTATCTGATTTGCGTGGCTTGCTGAAATTTTGCACAAAGTTTAAATGCAACACCGCCATCATAATCACCAAGGACATGCACAGAGAAGAAAAAATCAAGACCGTGCTTGTAAAATTCATACCTGCGTGGTATTTCCTGTTCAGCCGAGCTTTTGTCAAGGGGGGCTGAACTCATGGCAGCAGCCATGTTTTTACTGATACGTCCGTGGCCCAATACAGGGATTCCCGGACAATACCAACCGATAAAGAGAAAACTGAGAAAGTAAAAGAAAAAAAGAAAAGGATGAGGGGGAAAGCCCCCCTCTTTATTTAACAAGTTTTTGGCTTTAAGCGCTGTATTCGACGGTTCCTTGCATTACCTTGACAGCAAGATTTCTTGTCGCCGTCCTGTCAACACCAGCAACGACCAGTGCTTTCTGACCTGAGCCAAAGGCATCGCTCACAACTGTGATCACACCTTCGGTCGGGTACAAGGCTGTAAAGTCAGCCACGCACTGGGGCTTGCTTGCTGACATGTTCAGCAACTCTGCTACAAGGCTGTTGGCGCAAGGTCCTCCGAGCAGGACAAGATCTCTGCTAAGGGTTGATGTGGTGATCTCTGATTCCATCTTTGAGACGCTGTTCTTTATCTGGACTGCCTGTTCGACTGTTCCTCCTTCCACCCCTTCACCAGCGGCGAAACTCGGATCAGAACCGAATGCCACGGTGACCGGAGTTGGCTCGTCTGGCGTGTACATTGTCACTACTTCGTTGTCGGTGCTCTTGTCCCTGACCGCATAGGTACCACCTTCCGTGACACCGTATTCGTAGTCACCTTCCTCGTCGGATACCATGCCACCTACGATACCGTTGTCTTCGACTTCGACAGTCTTTACCTCGTCTGCCGCGGTGTCTGTGGCGAATGAAACGTTCAAGGTAGCCTCAGTAGCCGCGTCCGTAGTTTCAAACTCAGACTCGGTTACTTCTATATAGTCCTTGAAGTCTCCGCTGCTGCAATTCACCCCGAACACGAACGAAGCACCCTGCTCCGTGTAGAAGCTTATTGACGTTTCTGAAATGCCTGCTGCTGTTGTGTTCAGAGCTACGCTCTCCGCTGTTCCGTCAAATCCTGTCACTTCGACGTCAATGCTTCCTACGCCTATGCTGTCACCTACGTCATCTACCGTGATTGGATACTCTGTGCCTGTCGAGACGTCCTTCAGTATTACCTCCTCGTCCGAGGTGTAGTCGTCAAACACGAGGATGTATGTGTAGTCCTCGTCCGTGACCACCACGTACTCGCCTTCAATGACCGTCTCGTTGTTGCATACATGCACCGCATAGTCGCCGTCACTCAATTCGATCTCATTGCTCGTGTCGTTGTACCACAGCAAGGTCTGGTCGTATTCTATCCCGTCTTTGTTGGTGAATGTTATGTCGATGTCGGTATCGCTGCTTGCCTCTACTTCGATCAAATCCTTCGAAGCTGCGTCAATATCTGGGAAGATGCCGCCAAACGCCACCTTGAAAGAGTTGAATACCGGCTCCGTGAAAGATTCGCCGGCTTTCAGCACTTCCTTGTCTTCCATGGCGTACGTGATGCTGACACTCTTGATTTTGGTCGTGGTGTTATCTATAGTTACAGCTGTGCCGTCCACCTCATCGTCTCCCAGGACAACCTCTTCACCGTGTTCCAGTATCATCTCTTCAGAACCGATGAACAGCTCCACTGATCCAGCCTCTGCAGGGAACTTGAAAGCACGTATGGCCTTCACGTGTGCCTTGAGGTCCCCTTTCTCTATGTCGAGTTCGTCCTCGGCTTCGTCCACCTCGAATGCCTCGCCGTTGACGTCGATCGTGGCTGCAGTGCCCTCGGTGTTAATACCAACTACTGTTATGACGTAGTCGGTACCCTCAACGGTCACCGTTACGGATTCACCTGCAGCTATCGATTCTGTCTGGCTAGCAGCGAACAAGGTCAGCATTGTCCCGGTCAAGTCACCATCCACATCAGAGAAGATGTAAGGCTTTCCCAGCAATGTTATCTCCTTGTTGGCAATCTCATCTATATCGATTGCCGGGCTGAATTTAACCAGGTATGTGTAGAGGTTTGCGTTTTTGACCAACTCGACGTTCAATGCCGGGTCGTCCCAGTCGCTAATCTCTCTGTTGAATTGGACTACCTGGTCTGCGGTGTAAATACGCTGGCCGTAGTCAATCTCTTTGCCGTCTTTCTGCTTCACCACGCCGCTGGCAAGAACCGTTGGCAACTCCTTCACTGTGAACTTGCTCAGTATGTTGTCAACTTGCTGACCGACATACAGTTTTGTTGATTTCGTTTCAACTGCCGCACCATCGCTAACCGACATGACTCCTACTGCACCAGGTACGGTCACGGTTGTCGTGGCCTGTCCTCCCAGCGCAACGCCGATGTCAGCACCTGCGAGCGTGTCTTCCGCTGCAGCATTTCCCCCTATCACGATGTAGGGAGATGTCATGGTGTTGCCTGTCACTGTTACAAAGTCTCCAAGTGTTACTGCTCCTGCTCCAAGCGCTAGGGTAGCTCCTGCAGCCAAAGCTGCCAAGCCACCCGCAATTACTCTTTTAATCTCCATTTTATTCCTCCTGTAATTCAAGACCGGATATTGCGTATTTTTGCAAATAGCAACACCGGGCAATAGTAAATACTAAGGCAGGGTCCCTATATAAAGGTTTAGCGAAACAGTTGCAACAACTGTTATCGGTTTTGTCAAAAACACTTTATTTTTCAAATAAGAGTTTCAAAATGCTCATAATTGTTCCAAAAGGATTTTAATTCCTTTTTGGACAAAAATAAGGATTTTTATCAATTTTGTCATTTATGCATGCCGATATCGGGTTTTTCCCTGGGGCCATCCAAAAAAGCGAAGTTTAGGGGGGGTTTGACAGAAAAGGCCTTTAAAAATCAACAGGCAGGGCAGAACGAATTCAATGCAGAACCCTTCCGCTAAGCAAGAAAAACAGCAGCATTATTACAGAAATCGCAACAACCAAGTAAAGCCATGGCTTTTCACTGGCCCAGCCAAACGGTATGGGACCTATGAATCCGCCGAATGCGAACCCCGTACCCGTCTTCCCCTTTTCGCCCAGGGACGTGCCGATGATTATCACCAGCATCCCTATGAAAATCAGGGCGAAACCAAGCAGCACGATCTTTTCATGCATGGTACATCCATGGTACATAATGGCCAGCTTCAATATAAAAACATTTGCAAATAATAATCTAGCATGAAATTCGAGCTGCACTGCCATAGCTGGCATTCACACGGCAGGAAGATACCATGGGAAGGGCTGGCATCCCCGTCCCAGATCGTACGTGCGTTGCATAAGCTAGGCTTCGCTGGATTCGCGCTAACGGATCACGACAGCATCGCAGGATGGCGTGATGCCAGCCAGGCGGCAAAAAGGCAGGGGATGGTTTTCATCCCGGGAATTGAGATCTCAACGCTCAGCGGTCACCTGATCGCCCTGGGGATAAACGATCCTGTAAAGAGGGGGCTCACGCTTGAGGAAACAGGGGAACTGGTGCATGAGCAGGGCGGCATAACGATCGCCCCCCACCCCTTTGATATCAGGAGCGAAGGTATAGGGGACGAGCTCGTCAAGGCCGACGCGGTCGAGGTTTTCAACTCCATGAACTTGACCAGGATAGAGAACATGCTGGCAAGAATGGAGGCGAGGAAAAGGTCCATTCCCGCTGTAGGCGGATCCGACGCCCATAGCCTGCCAATGCTCGGCATGACCGCGAACCTCATCGAAGCGGACGACGCCGACTCCGCGCTACGCCAGATAAAGCATGGCAGGGTGAGGGTGCATGGGAGATATATCCCCATCCCGGTGATTGTGGATTGGACGAGGCAAAGGATGCGCTTGTCTTATGCTGATATAGAAAAATACATCGAGAAAAATTATTCGAAGCCAAGGGCGGCCCTGGCCAGATTCCTGCTGCGACGTTTCGTCAATAGCGAGTCATGCGGATGGGACGCGCTGGGATATTTCGCGGTTGGCGTCTCAACGATGTACAGTGTTGCGGGACTGGCCTTCAGATAAGGTTTGGGGCTGAAGGTTTATCAGAAGCTCGGCGGGAAAACCCACGCCATTTATGGGTGGGAGTGTCACTTTAGCATTATCACGAATCTCAGAATCAGTATTATGACAACCCCCAGGGCCAGTATGGTCAGCATCATTATCTGCGTCCATGACGTTTCTTTCTCATCCTCACCCGCAATGATGCCGCCGGTGGGTATGGACATGTTCATCGTTATGTTGGGGGCGCTCAGATTGGCCTCCGGTGTTTCATTGATGTCAAAGGAAAACCCGGACAGAACGTTCACTTTGAATTCCAGTCCGGCCTGCTCGATCTCCGACACCGCGCTCACCGCAGCGGAGTAGTTTCCGGCCTGGGTGTAGTAATTGGGCGCGGCGTACAGATAAACATCCCCATCCTCCCCAGGTTCGAGTTCAAGCCGGGAGTCTGACAGATGCACCCAACCGGGAGCGTCTATGAGCAGCTCGTAAACCTGGCTGAATTTCCCGTTATTTGTGATGGTGAAACTGTAAGTGACGGCCTTGCCGACGGCGACGGTCTTGGTGCTGTTCTCGGTTGAGAGCAGGACGGAGTAGCAATCCCTCAGAGGCAACACGCCGAGGGTAACGTTCGTTTTGCCGGGTGTGCGGGAGTCTATTGTTATCAAAATCGGGTAATCTCCCTGTTCCTTGTCGCACGGGACATCGACAGACAGCTCGACACGCCCGGTTTCACCGGGCCCGACGCTAATTTCGCTGCTCTGGTTGTTGTACATGATCACATACGTGTCTTCCAGCAAACCTGTATTGCCTATCTTAAGCGAAAAGCCTGCGGTTTTGCATGGGCAGACGTCCCGGCGCACCGGCTCGATCGAAATGGCGCCGGAGTAGCATTCCCTGATGTTCGTGAGGATCGTTTTCTCGCTCCTTGCATAGGATGTCAATGACTCGACACTGATCGTCACGTTTTTCATCCCGGTTTCGTCAGCGGGAGGCGAAAACAGCATCTCGACCGTTTTCTTCTCTCCTTCTTCGACCTCGATCATGCTGACAGGGAAAGTGACCCATTCCTCGCTGGCCGAGACCTTTATCTTTTCATCGCTGATGCCATCGTTCGTTATACCGATATCGAATGACGAATCGATTCCCTGGCACAATTCGTATTCGTCCGCCTCGATCTCGAGCCAGTGGCATGGCAGAATCTCGATCTCGAACTCTTCGCTAAAGGATTTATCGGAAATGGTCGAGTTGGCTACCACGCCCAGCGTGTAGATGCCGGGCTCGGCGCCGCATGCCGGGGTTATGAAAACCGCTCCTGCGCTGCCCTGCTCTTCCGGGGAAAGCGTGATTGTTGGGGAGATGAACCCTGACCAGAGCCCGCCGGCAGGCAGGTCCAGTGAAAGCTGATATGTTTCCCTGCTGGTGCCGAGGTTCGTGACAAGCACATTGATGTCGTCCGGGGTGAGCGTCGAACATGGGCAGGTCGCATTGACCCTGCATTGGATCTCTATCCCGGCATCGGAGTATGCAAAGACTGACGGGGACAGCGAAAACAGTGTGAAAATCAGGAACGCTGAACAAAGATATTTCATTAATAAGAAATGGGCAGTAAATTTTTTAAGTCTATCTGTAGCTATCTGTGAACTAGCCTGTCTGTGAAGTGGAAGTTACATGAATCGTATCTGTAATAGTGTTTCGTGTTTTTCCAAGTGTTTTTCCAAAAAATCTCTTTTCCCAAAAAACCGAAAGATATTGTAATATTTAATAAACAATAAAACTCAATTCTTACATAATGAGAGGCAAAAAGGCGGTTTTCGTAATCGTCATGCTTTTGGTCGTAGCGGCGGTCTACTACTCCTTTTCCTCGACTATCCTCGTAGGCGCGAAATCCCCGGTCTACACGGCCGGAGAGTTGAGGGAAGCGACCCTGGCCTACGATCAGCCGGAATACGTCTTTGTGACCCAATCCTACGACAACCCTGAATACACCCTGCCGCTGGCCGAGATGCCGGAGAACTACCAGAGGGATTTTGCAGAGCGCTTCGGAAAGGCCATGTCCAGCGGGCAGCAACGGTTGCTGCTCGACAACGGCGTAGTCATAATCCCCGGGACCGAATACGAGAGGTTTTCCAATGCGTACGCCAGGCTGAGCCACGATGACATACCAGTCTTCATCACATCAGATTCCATACTTCACCTGTTCCACATAGAGTTCAACGAGATGCTGAAGAACCTTGAGGTGAAAGAGCTGTCGCCCATGCTGCGCTCCTTCCTGGACGCTGTGATAACAGAATCGGTCATGCAGTACAACGGCCTGCAGGACGCAGGGCTGCGAGAGCAGGCGAGGAGGAACGTCGCATACCTCGCGGTCGCAGGGCGGCTGCTCGACCCCGGATACCCTGTCCCATCGTTCGTCTCGGCCGAAGTGAACGGGGAGATAAGCAGGATAGAGGAACACAAGGGGTTTTTACGCTGTCCGCTCTTCAGCAAGGACTGCGACCCCGTATGCAGGGGACTCGCGTTCTATCCTGATGACTCATGCTCCCAAGCTATAAAGGGGTTGAAAATTCAATATGGTGGCAAGACTTGGGATAGCTTGGAACTTTTCAAGGAAGTGTGCTCAAGGAAATGCTACTGCGAGGACTACTCCCAGTACATCCCCAGGGGCCATTACACCGCAAGCGAGGAACTGCGCAGGTATTTCAAGGCCATGATGTGGCTGGGCAGGATGACATTCAAGGCAAGGGGTGAAGGCTGGACCAAGCAAGCGGTGCTGCTAACGGACAGCGTGAAAGACGCTACGGCGGAGTACAAGGGAAGCCAGGTCCCGGCATACGAACTGTGGAACAGCATATACAGCGTGACGGGCTTCTTCGCGGGCGCCAGCGACGACCTCACCTTCTATGATTACGACAGGGCCGTGAACGCTGTTTTCGGCTACGGCTTTGACGAGGACACCACGATCAGCCCCGACATAGCGGAGCAGCTGGAAGAGGAGATCAGAAAGCAGAGGGGCCCCAAGATACTCGGTGGCTTCGAGATAGACCTTGTGGGAAACCTCAAGGACGCCACGCAGGGCATGCGGTTGCTGGGCCAGAGGTATGCGCTGGATTCCCAGATTCTCGGGGATCTGGTCTACAAGAACGTGGGGCCGAACCCTAGCTCCAGATATTATGACGAGGTGCTTGATTACTGCGTTAGCGGAAGTTGCCTGGGTCCCGTGCCCGTGTGCTCGCAGCCAAAGGAGTTCTACCAGTCATGCGAGAACATGGAGGAGGACAGGGTCAAGTACTGGAACGAGGTCTGCGACTCCGCGATCGAATTGTACTGCGGCTGCACCGGATGCGGCAAAGACACGCCGCCGACGAACATCCAGCAGGTCTACTCCGTGTGCAGGTTCATGCCTACCGGCCTGGACGTGATGAACGCCCTGGGCTCGGACGAAGCGGGCGATCTGCTGCTCGAATATAGCGAGAACGGCTACTGCGGATATGATGAGAAGATGGACGAGCTCAAGGATCTTGTGAGCAGCTATTCGCGACCAAACTGGTCGCGGAACCTGTACAACGCCTGGTTGTGGATGCTGCAGCCCGTCATGGAGCAAAAGCCGGCTGGCTATCCCGTCTGGATGAGCACCGATGTCTGGAGGCTGAAGGACCTGATAACGTCCCTGTCGTCATGGGCGGAGCTGAGGCATGACACCATACTGTACGTCAAGCAGAGCTACACCTGGGCCGTTGCAGTGGGCAAGTCCATGCCGCCTATGGCCGCGAAATACTACGGCTACGTGGAGCCCAACCCGCAATTATTCGCCCGGGCGAAGTACGCCGTCGATTTCTTGAAGCAGGGCCTTGAGGAGCAGGGCGTGCTAACCGAGGAGGTGGCTGATGCCCTGGACCGCAGCTCTGAGATGATGGCGAGGCTGCGGGGGATCTCGGAGATTGAGCTGCGTGGCGAAGCCCTGTCCGAGGACGATTACGACTACATAAAAGGCATCGACGCCGTGTTCGACTCCATCATAGAGGACCTCGCGTCCGCGGTCACGGTGACGACCGGAGTCGCCGCACCAGGCACCGAGTCCAAGACGTCCCTGGAAGGCAAGGACGACGCATTCAAGACCAGCATGATCGCGGACGTGCACACGGATGCCAACACGAAGCTGGTACTGGAGGTCGGGACGGGCAAGGTCGACTGGCTCGTTGTCGCGCACAAGGCGAAGGACGGCAGGATCGGCATCGCCATGGGCCCGATGTTCAGCTATTACGAGTTCGGCTGGCCCATGTCAGACCGGCTCACTGACGAGAAGTGGCGCAGCACCATCATGCCGGATATGGAACGGCCGGTGTGGTACGGTGAAACGGGAATGGAGTCCCAATCCGCCAGCCAGGCCTATATTGTAAAGAAGGAGTAGAATACTACTCTCCTACCGATGCCTGGCGAACGTTCTGATTGTATTCCAGCGATGCGAAATCGTATTCCTGCTCCTGCATGTAGAATCTCATGAACAGCACTATGAACACCACTGCCATGACTATGCCGATGAACGCGTACGTGACCCACCCCGATTGCGCGTATGTGACGAATCCCGTCAGCGCGTCCGTTCCCTGGCCTGCTGATGTCCCGGCGCCCGTCCCGACAACGAGTTTCACATTGGATTCGGTGGCTTCGCTGCCAAGCCAGACTTTTACCTTTATGGGGTAAACGCCCTCTTCTTTGGGCGCTTTTATGAATACATAGAATTCATCAAGTCCCCAGACTGTCACTGTGCTGGGATAGCGCAGCAGATCGGCCTGGACGCCTGTAACCAGCACATTGTATTTCTCCTCCTGGGACGAGTGTACCGTGACCTTGAATGCCACGCCCTCGCAGGGGGCGGCGCTGAACTCGTTTGGAGTAATCCGGATGTAAAACCCCTGTGCGGTTTCCGATGGCAGGGGCGGCGACACGGGCACCTCAGGCTCTTCGTCTGGCTCTGACGGCGTTATTGTCGGCCTGGCCTTCACATTTATTATTTCGCTAACGGTGTCACTGACATAGCCGCATGCAACAGCGTCAATCCGGACCAGCCTGGAACCGGCCGCTAACCTGAACTGGAAATTAGCATCAGTGGATTTTCCCGACGCGATCCTCAGGCCCAGTTTGTCCTTGAACTTTCCATCGACATACAGCTTGAGTTCCACGGTCCTGCTGGTCTCGCCGTTGTTTTCAACCCGAACGCCGAACGTCCCGATCTCGCTCGCAACCATGTTGTCGGCGTAATTGACGGATGTTATCTCGATTCCGCAAGTGCCGTCGGCCTGGCCGGGATATTCACCATAAGCTACGCAAACGCCTTCGCTGCACGCCTCATCGCAATGCTCAACTATTTCCCAATAGCTTACACAACCAGACTTTATCATTTCTCGCACGACATTTTTCCCGCCGCACCTGTAATTCTCGGTCTCGCCGGTAACGCAGTACGTCGTTGAATCGGAATCGGCGTATCCGCTGACTTCCGCCCTGACCCTTACCCTGTGCCTGCCTGGTTCGAAATCATAGCTGCCAACGATTTCCTCTTCGTCTCCCTTGTCCAGGGTCACATACCCTTCGGCTATGATGTCATCATTTACCTTTACATTATATTGGATTGTCTCTTCAACGTTCCCTGTATTCTCCAGATAGAACGTTATCACATCATCTTCCACCTCAAGATCCCGCACTTCCACAGCCGGCCTTTCTATCTTGTACGTGCAGACCTCCAGGTCATAGCCATCGTCCAGATATATCCCTGAATATTTCTTCTCGTAGTCTTCTCCGCCCACCTCTATCTCGTAATATTGGTTCTTCGGCAGTGTGAACTCGGCTTCTCCGTCGTTGCCGGTTTCCACCGTTTCACCGTTCACGGTTACTTCGGCGTCCTTAATCCTGAAATTCGTTTCGCAGTTTCTCACGAGCACGGTCAGTTCCTTGAGGTTGCTCTCGTAGTCTATGTTTAGCTCAAGATGCTCGATCTCCAGTCCCCCTGGGCCATCGTTGGCTATCTTGATCCTGTAACTGCCGTCAGCATAAGGCCCTGGCATATTCGTCAAATCGTAAACATAATCCCCCAGGAAATCAATCCTCCCGCCGGAGACAAAGGACCATGCATGGCCGTTCCACACCTGTATGGTCATATAGGCTCCGGTGCTTTTGATTCTCAGCACAAGGGAAACGGACTGGACTTCCACGGTATCATTGCTGAACGGTGCGTCAGGCCACTTCAAATGGAGCGAGCCGTGTGCGTAAACCCCGCCCGCGCACGGGACGGGATGGTTCCAGTATGCGTTCTGAACCTGCGCGACATCCGGGCATTCTGCGTATTCGTATGCGCTGGCATAGCACAACAGGTAGAAAAGGGCCACTATGAACGCTGCGATTGCGCTATTCCTGCTGCTATTTAAAGTCATAACTACTATTGAGTAACAAAGGTTTATAAATTTAATGGTTCTGAAATTGTGTCATGAATCGCCCGAAAAGATGGGTGGTTGATTCAAGCTTTAAATTTTTTTCGGACAAAATAGTATTAAGGTGTTATGTAAATGAAAAGAGGAAAAGAAAGCGATTCCGAAGAGTTCGACGAGCAAGAGGGAGACTATGCAAAAGACGTGAAAGGGAGACTTAGCAGATATGCGATTCCGGCTGTTGTGGTTCTGCTGCTGGCTATCGCTATTTTAGGTACCAACGCTGTGGATACCAGCCTCAGCGGGGCAATGATAGCGTCCGTTTCATCAGAATGCCAAGAGAAGGTCGACAATCTCGAAGCTGAGAACAGCATCCTGCAAGAGACGCTGTCAGCCGATAAGCAAGCACTGCTAATCGAGAAAAACAATCTGCAACTCGAAAACGTCAAATTGAAGAACATGGCTGAAAGGCTTGAGGGTGACGTCAACCTCTACCACGGCATCCTAGGTAATTTGGAAGGGGAAGACCTGGAGAGCATTACGACCCCTTTTGGATTCAAGATAACCTGGGACAAGTATATAATAGCCAAACCGGATCAGGAATCAGTCTGGCATGCGGATATAGAGAACATGGGTTCTTTGACAAAGAGCTTTACCCTGGACCTGCGCCTTAAGTCCGCTTACAACCACGCCTTTGAGAAAGAGCCAGCGGTGATCGGCAGCCTGACCTTGAAATCCCGCAATTCGGGCACTTTGAACGTCAAGTTGACTCCGGATAACGAAGGCTACGGGATCTTCGGGATCTACATGAACAACAATTACGTGGGAGACTTGCTTGTTTTTGCTTTTTAGTCGCATTTCCCCCTTCCACCGTCTTTCCAGGCCAGCCGCTAGCAGTTTGAACTATGGCTTTGTTTTCCCTTTTCGCTTTTAATCGAGGCCATACGGGCTTATTTGTCGCCAGTGCCCCTCCCCGCAGCCTCCGATCAAACGCTCACTTTCAGGGAAAAATCACTTTTATCTATTTTATAATATCTATTAGATTATATATATTTATTTAATGCTTATGCAATTTATATTTTATAACAAATATATCAAATAAGATATTAAAAAATATGCTTATTTAAATACAACGGTCAATATTTAAAAGACAGGAAATCTATAATTAAGCAAGAAATAGGGGAAACTGTTGAATGAAACAAAAGCGATAGCATGAGGAATGAAAAAAAGCCAAGCGTATTGGAGGATTTGCTGCTGCGGCAGAAGCCCGCGAAGATACTGATATCCCTGAAAACTAGCAAGGAAAGCATATACGCGACTATACTCTCCAGGGAAACGAACTGCACGTATTCTCACACCATAAAGATCCTGAACGTCCTGCAGAGCATGGGCTTGGTTAAATTCGACAAGAAAGGCAGGATAAAGAAAGTCACGCTGACGGACGACGGCTGGGACATCGCTCACAACCTGGAGGCCCTGACCAAGAAATTCGACCAGATCGATGAAAAGGTAGCGGAAAGGGAGCGTGCCCCGAAAAGGGAAAAACCCAAAACCAAGAACAAGAAAGGTAAGAAGTGAGGCTTCTAGCTTAGAAACCATAAGTTTTATCCATTCCGCTAATAAATTTTCCTCTGTAAATTAAATTATGATGCCCGAAGCAGTTATCAGCGGGATAAATTATCTTGGGGATTTTGATGAAAGATTGCTTGCTCAGCTAATGGGGAAAGAAGTTTGTATATATTCAATGAACGGCGAATATCATCCCCTGGGGTATAAACCCGGTGACGGATTCTATGTTGGAAAGACCCGGGTAAATGATTATGATTATCTAATTCATGGACCGGATTTAGAAAAACCTGTTGTATTTAGAATAAAATTTAAGAGTGGCGGCTATTTCGAACACTTGGGAAAGAAATAATTAGGTCTCACCTTCGTTTTCGAATATCTATTCTGCCTCGTCTGCGCTTTCTGCTCTTATTCAGCCTTTGGTCCAAAGGGACACGATCTTTGCGTTTTCTCCCACTTCCCGACAGGCTTCTCATCATCTCCTTTGGGAGGAGTGCATCCATCGTAACCTCATAAGAGGAATTGTCAAGAAGATGATCTATAATGTTTTGAATGCTCATGCTATCGATACCGGAACCGGACGCATGGGCCGTCATTTTATTTAAAATCCCGGCGATGCATTTGTTGCTGAAATTGTACAATGACTGAGGCTTAGGCAAACCACTTTCCTTAATGGAAAGGGTATAGACGAACATGATGTTGTGCGGCAGAACGATCTTCGTATAGAGTTCAGCCAGCATAGGATCATCGCCCAAGTAACTGGTCGACACCCTCCTCCCTACTTCGAATGCGTTCAAGCATCCCGGTTCGCATGCATAGAAAGCATTAGTGAAATATGAGAAGCGCACCCTCGGGGACAATTTCGATATCTTCTTGACGGCTGTCCTCATGTCAATCCTGTCACCGCCAAGAATCTTTTGCATATGCCTGAGCATCCTTTTATTGCCGGGAGCCAGTTCGTCGACCTCCGAATCAGAGTATCCTCTATCTCCTAGCATCCCACGGCTGGCGAGTATGTTCATGTGCTCTATGTCATCCGCCACGGCCGATTCAATGCAACAATCCGAATAACCCAGAAATTTCCCGTCGCATCGGAGTGCTTCACCATAGCTTTCGCTAATCTCACCATTGCTCATCTCACAGTGAGCCTTTCTGAATAGATTATCAATGTCCCTGAGGTCGTCTCCACCGTCTCTGAATAGATAGATCTTGCTGAGTATCCTCTTGCCGTGCGGATGGCCCTGAGCACCAACACCTACCTTAATCCCGTATCTGCTCACGACGGATTCCAGGGCCCGGTAACAAGAGCTGTCTGCCGTTTTCTGCAACAAGCCATCATAATCCAATTTGTCATTAATATCATACACTAACGCTGTTGCGGGCCGGGATGAATGAAGAACCGGGATTACATTATCCATTACGTAGAGTGGGGCTATGTCAGCCTCCCTGCATTCATCGATTAGCCGTTTTGTTACACTCCTCATACCACTGCTCTTGAAGAGAAATTTTTTAAATGGCGATACTCGGATCCTGAGAACAAAAAGGCAAGAAGTAGAAAGCCTTGAGCTAGTCTTTTAATATCTTCCCTCAAAATTTCTATTTGGATGCAATGATTAAAACAATTTATCGGGCTCAGTTCAGCAAACTAACTGGTGAAAGAGCGAGTGTTGGAGGAGTTTCAGGCACGCTGGGCTTCGATTGGAAAATCGGTCCCTATCTGGTTCTCGACAATTCTGACGGTGAACCCACAAAAAATATTTTCCTAGGAGACGAAGTTGTTATCGGTAGAAAAAGCTTCCTATATATTGATGGCACTCCGGCAGGAAAGTATTGATCAGCGAGCAACGCTCAAAAGGGCGATTCTTCAGGCCTGTTTTAGCCACGATTTTTATATGATATCGTTGATAGCTTGAGCAATTGTATCATCGGCGATGCCCAGTATCCTTTTAGGGCTGATCCCAGGCGAATAAACGCATTTTGAATAAAGGCTTATCACGTTTGCTGGAAGTACCGTCTTCTCGTAGAGCTCAGCAAGTTCAGGGCTTTCTTCATGAAGCGCAGCGAGTATCCTTTCTCCGACATTTACAGCGTCTATACATCCCGGTTTGCATGGATAGAACGAGTATGCGAAATACGAACGGAGAACCTTTGATTTTTCACCAAGCATCCGATTTACACTCATGTATGCCTCGGGAAAATCATTGCCGAAAACTGGACGAAACTGATTTCCGAGCCTTTGCCTCAGTCGGTTTTCTTCGTCAAGAGAAAGCCCCACAGGACGAACTCCCAATTTTCCACGCTTTGCAAGCATTTCCATATGCGCCTTCTCGTCACTTGCGCACTCGATGGTGCAGCATTCGGGGAATCCCAGGAATTGGCCTTCTGTGATTATGCCATCGCATAGAATTTGATTGGGTTTTCCTTGTCTCATATCTGCATAAGCCTTGCTGAAATCATCATTCATCTTTTCCAAAGACCCGCCGGCATCCTCACGGTAGAAATAAATTTTCCCTGAGAGTTCGAAACCATGAGTGGATGGCTGAGCACCCAACCCGACTTTGAATCCGAAATCTTGCAAAGGTGAGATATTTTTTAGGTGACCCTCCTCCATTTTCCGAATCGAGTCTTCAAAATCAGGATTATCTGTAACACCGCACACGAATGAGCTTGCTTTCCTGGCTGAGATTGCCACAGGGAGTAAGCAATCAAGTACTATATAGGGGGGCAAACCCAACTCTAGTGCACTCTCCACCAATTTGCGAGTATAACTCCTCATTCGTTTACTCATTGCTGTAAATTTTAAAAATCTATGTTCCGCACTTGAAAAAGAGCGGGAAATGAACCCGATGGACATTTCAATTTTTATGTTTTTGTGTTAATCTTTATCATGGGAACATCAACATTCAGAATATCCCGAGATACTCTTTACCGTTGGGAAAATAGAACGGTTGAGCTTTATATTCCACCCCCACCCACACATGATGACGATGGGCATATTTTTTGGGCACGCGGCCAATTGACTTATAGAACGGGTGTTGGATTCTTTGTTCATCGCGCAGGTGGAACTTTGGAGCCCGTTGAACACGGTGATTTGATGCGTATTTTACCGGGGTATGGGAACTGTGGGGCGCTTCGTCCGGTATATCTTCCCGAATGAAAATCTCAAAAAGCGATTCTTTTGTCCCATTTTCGTTGCTTAGGCTACCCTGTTCAAAAAATTTTTATTATGTAAAAAAATCATAAATGTTCATGGAACGGGAAATCATCGTGGAACACCTCCAGAAAAAGCGGAATATCGTAATCATCACTTTCGTGCTTCTTTTGCTGGCCTTCGCTGAGAACTACTACCTGAACTGCATGCTCAAATACTCGAGTCCGGGTTGCGAGCTGGGCTGGATTTATGTGATTCTGGCCCTGTTCTTGCTCATCGCGGTATGTTATTTCAGGAAATGAGCATAAAAGAGGGCTAAAAGGGGGGCCTAAACCTTTTTATAATTTTTCATAAAATAGAAGGTATGAGTCAACAAATTGCAATCGCCACATTAGAAGGCACGGGCCACCAAGAATATGTGGAACACTATGCTGCAGGAAGGATACCAGCAGGCAGTTTAGTTGTTGTAGACTATCCAGACAGGAATATGCATCTTCCCTATTCTGTTAGAAACGATGGGCAATTGTTCAACAATCTTCTGACTGACGGAGGCACGGGTGGGCCACCGGAAATTATTATAGGTGAACGTCACTGGAGAATCCAGCAGTAAGTGCCTATAGATGCCGATTTCTACCCCTGATTTACTTTTTATCATTTTATCAGCCACAGCCGAATCAAATTTTTAAGCACCCAGTCCAATTATTTCACAATGTGATTTTATGAGAGAGATAGGGATAAGGGGGCTTTTAAATTGGCCTCATGATCTTGCTTATAGGGAGGGTGCCCCGGGAGCTGTTATACTGGAGTTTCCATTGATAGATTTCTATGGGCACACCACCAGATTGAAGTTTGATTATGAGACTTCAACACCTTACGTTACGGTCAAGGAAGGCCGCCGGCAACTTAACATGCCCCTTATGCCTGGGGATGTCATAGGATTGCCAAACAACCAAAATGAATCTGAATATAGGGTGTTCAACGGAAAATATGAACATAAAAAAGGATTCAAATACGAACCATTTGGAATTCCTGCAACTGCACACATGGCGGCTGGAAGTAAATGACCTATTGAAATGACTGAAACACTTACAGCAAAGCATGGTAAAGACGTCCCGAGTTCTAATTACCCTTCCAGCATAAAATACGTCCAAAAAGTACGTTTTGAGCGTGAAATCTCACATTTTCCAAGACCTCTGAAAGTTGATAGCGTCTATAGATCTTGGTTTACTTTTCATCATTTTGTCAACCAATCGAAACATTTATAAACATATAATCCTAGTTATATAATATGGATTATATAATAGAAAGAAAACAGGCAAGTGAAATAAAGAAAGGGGGCTCATGGCTCCTTGTTTACGGTAGAAGAAAAACTGGGAAGACGTTCCTATTGAGAAACCTCTGCAAAATTAAGAATTACTTCCTTGTGAAAAAGGATTTGTCAGTGTTTAGCGGTGGAAAAGAAATAACACTGAATGATATGTCAAAAAAGGTCAAAGAGCTGCTAGAAAGCGGCAAAACCGTTGTAATAGATGAGTTCCAGCGGCTTGAAGAGAGTTTTCTGGAGGAGTTCAACCTTCTTCACCCCAAGGGGAAGCTGATACTCTCGGGATCAAGTATGAGGGTTGTCAGGAAATTTTTCGACCCAAAATCTCCACTGCTTGGTTTCTTTACACCACTTAGGATAGACTTTATAGACGTGAGAGATATCATCAAAGGGCTTAAGAACAAACTGAAACCGCAACGGTTGATAGAAATCGCAACCTTTCTCAGAGAACCATGGGTCATACCGCTCTTCGGTGGGGAAGATGCAATCGATTTCGTTTACAAGACTGTGACCACATCGAAGTTCATAATATCATCATTGGTTGGAGAAGTTTTCAGCGAGGAAGAGAGGGAACTGGGCAAAAAATATGACGCGATATTGAAGCTTGTCGCTTCCGGTGTCTGGAATACGAGAGAATTGGCATCAATAATGTATTCCCGCAGACTAATTCCGGACCCGAGCGTGACGCATATCCTGCAATATATCAAGAACCTCGAGGAGATGGGACTGATAGAGTCAATAAAGATATTCAACTCGAAACGCAACTTCTACAGGCTCTCTTCGCCGATAATGAACATATACTATTATCTTGATAGCAGATACAACATAAGTGACAGGGACATTGGGGTTGAAGAGGTGAAACCAACAATCGAGAAACTGATAAACCTGGAAATACAGAACTTCATCGCCGATTTCTTTGCAGAAAAGGTCGGTGGCAGAAAAGAATACTACATCTCTCCTGAGAAGGAATTTGACTTCATAATAACAAAGAGGAACAAGCCAGAAATTGTGGGAGAGGTAAAGTGGAAGAACGCCAATAAAAAAGACACTGGAAAGTTCATGAAAAAGGCTGAACATCTTCCCTGCAAGAAACTTGTCATTTTCAAGCGGGGTACAGCAGAAGGTTCAATTAACGCCGAAGATGTGCTACGCGAAATGTAAAATAAGCCTAAAAACTGCGTTTTGAGCGTGAAATTCCAGGGTTTTCAAGGCTTTTGCGACATTTTCCCTTCCCCAATAGTGCTCTAGGTACCGGTTTTCACATTTGGTTTACTTTTCATCATTTTGTCAACCAACGATTTTGACTTCTTTTTATTAAATAAAATCAAATAATAATATGTCCAAAGAGTTCAATTATCCGACTAAGCATAGCATCATATACGCAAATGAAATAATAAACATCATGTCAAACAGAAAAGCGGATCAGCACAAACTACTGAAGCCAGATAGCTTCATAGACACAATCTTAAGAAAAACAAAAGAGGCGAGGGGGGATTTACATGACAAAGCTGCTGTACTGTTGCATGGACTTGTCACAAGTCACGGCTTTGCTAGCGGAAACAAGAGGACAGGATTTATAATTACTTCAACTTTCATAAAGAAAAACGGGGGTAGGATAAGGATTAAAAACTTTAATAAAGCCGAAAGAATAATTAAGAATATAAGGAAGTTAAGTATCGAAGAAATAGCTGAGTGGCTTCGCAAGGGTGATATAGATGAAACCAAAATTGAATGATATAATGGAGCAACACGAAGAAGAGCATGAAATATTAGACCTAGTTCTAAAGTACAAAAAACTGCTCAGAAAGCTGGAATAAAATTCGGTCAAATCCCTCACCTAAGCCCGTGAGTGTAAGAAGTAAGAGCTGATGCTAGCCTACCAAGCTAAAATATGCCCAAAAAGTGCGTTTTGAGCGTGCAATTCCCGTTTTTCCAAGGCTTTCGCGGCATTTTCCCTTCCCCAATAGTGCTCTAGGTGCCGGTTTTCGCATTTGGTTTACTTTCATCATTTTGTCAACCAGAATTGTCAGGACTTTTCTGCGACAGAATGCAATTGTTTCATGTTCAATATCTCTTCCCCGCATTGCCCGCATTTGAAATAATGATATCTGATTCCCTCCGGAGTCATCGCTTTCCTTTCTTCCATTTGCCCGCCACATTCACTACATTCTTTCATATCAATCTATTAGAGCTTCTATTTCTCCAAGTTTATGCTTGTTTAATGATATACATTTACCGTTCTTGTGAATTATAACCAAATCCTCTTTTAATAGCTCCTTTATCCGCTCTTTGAAAAGTTTCCAGTTGTGTAATCGTTTTGGGAAGGCACGAATAACGTCATGCAGATTGATATATTTGTTCCCTACCCGATTCCAACCGTAAAGTTTTCTCAAGATATATATGGCCTCGTTGGATAATCGTAGCATACTAATTTATAGCATACCAGTATTTAAGTAACTTTCATGAATTGAAAGTTAAAACATTAATCATTTAAATAATAGTAGTAGTAAGTAGTAATATTGAGAGAGTGAGATTATGAAAATTAAATCGAGCTTTGTTAAGGTATTAGGAGACACGCCCATTAACAGACTCTGGGAGTTCTTGATAGACAGCAGAGGGCTTTTTGATTACAGCATGACCGATATCTGCGATGCTGCTGATGTTTCATGGAACACACTGAAAGAGATTTTCCCCGGTTTCGTCAAGGAAGGTATTGTTAAAAAGACGCGCACAATTGGCAGGGCAACCATGTATAAACTGAATGAAGAGCATCCAAAAGCGGTTTTCATGATTGGCATGCAGAAGGCGATAAATATGGTATTTGTGCGCGGTGGGCGTTTAAAATTGGAAATGAGAGTGGTGAAGGGCAAGATATCGACTCCACTGGAAATGGACATATCTAAATCCTCACTTCAGCCTGTGAGTGTAAGAAGTAAGTAACCTCCTGGGGTAAAATATACCAAAAAGTGCGTTTTGAGCGTGAAATCTCACTTTTCACACGACTTTCCAATCGCAACAGCGTCTATAGATACCGTTTTTCCACGTTGGTTTACTTTTCATCATGAAGTCAACCTTACGAGATAATATATACTAAACCGTTAGCTTTATATATAGTATTACGTAATAATATATATGAATTCGGAATATGTAATCACAAAAGAACAAGTGAGAATGGTGAACGAACGGTACGGGGGTAGTTTGAGGAGCGACGCTGAGATAGAAACAGCTCTTGATTTAGGCAAAGGTAAGAGCGTATTCCGGAAGATAGCCTATCTATGGAGGGCAATACTGGTAGGCCACCCATTCACGGATGCGAACAAGAGAACTGCTCTTATGGTTGCTATTACAATATTAGAGAAATGCGAAATCAAACTCGATAAGAAAATAAAAAAAACCTTGGTTACCGAGATAAGAAAGATTGCCAGCGAGAACCTGACGGATATTAACAGAATTGAGAGGTTGATTAGATATGCGGTTTCGGGAAATTGAGAAAATAATGAAAAAGAATGAGAAATACGCAAAAATCCTGGAGGAGTATGACAGAACTGGGGTGTTTCCACTGGATAAAGTCAGACGGAGTTTCACCCTTACGCACATGACGATCAATAAACTGAAGTCTCACTCTAAGAGAACTGGAAAGAGTATGTCAGATATTCTCGATGATCTTGTCGAAGGGAAACTCACTGAATAATTTCAGGAATATACCCTACCTGATGAAAATGGGCCCAAAAAGTGCGTTTTGAGCGTGAAAATCCCGTTTTTTGGGCTTTCTCAAGATTTTACATTCATCACAAGTGCTATAGATAGCGGTTTTGTTCCCAATGTCCGAAAAGATACATAATTGGACAAGTGTAGATTTTTATTGAAAATAATAAAAAGTAACGAAAACCTCACAAAATGGATATTCTGTTACGTTTAAGGTAACATTTTTTAAGCAAAAGTAACGAAAACGTAACTTTTATATAGAAGTGTTACGTTATATTACATAGGAAAATCCAGAAAACATGTAAAATCATCAAATCTGAGAAAAGTGAGAAAATATGTCCGATGCAGCAAAAGAATCGGTTTATTACCTGAGGCCTGAGGAAATCAGAAAAATCGTAATCTGTGCTTCTTCCCTGAGGGACCGGATTATTATCAAGATTTTGGCAAGAACCGGAATTAGAAGGAGTGAACTGAGAGATCTGGAAATACCGGACATTGACTTTGAGAAAAGAAGGCTTTATCTCAGAGATGCGAAAGGCGGGAAGAGCAGAACGGTTCCGGTTGATCAGGACACCCTCCAGGACACGAAGTTCTACATCGGATCCAGAAATTCAGGGAAGCTGATCATGAGCAATAAACAGGCCACCATTTCCCTAAAACAAATCAACGAAATTTGCGCGAAATGCGGAAAACTTGCGGGAGTGAGACACCCGAATCCGGCGAAGAAGGACATCAACCCCCATCTCTTCCGGCATTCCTTTGCCAGGATAGCCCTGCACAGTGGCATGCGAATGGAAAAAGTCCAGCAGATGCTGGGCCATTCCAGCATAAAAACGACAATCGATGTATACGGAACCCCCTCCCTCGAATCCGTTCAGGAAGAATACGACAAGATTGTGGGAACATTGACGTGATTCGTTTGACTTGCATGATTTGTGCGATTTATGCAAATGATGTGATTGTCTGTCAATGAAAATGATCGAAAGGCTCGGGGAAATATTTACGGACACAGACCCCAGGTATATTGACCCCTGGAATGAGCGTGTTCTGGGGAGCTTCATTAAGTTAAAGGCAATCATTATCGAGGAAAAGAAAATAAAAAAGGAAACAAAAATCAAAACAGAAAAACTTAATTTGAAAGGCATTAAAGGGCCTCAAAAAGAGCTGAAAGCAATCGCAAGGCACCTCCTCAAGGATTCAGGATACAGGATTGCAGCATATGAACGCGGTTTTATGGGTGGAATTGTAGATGTCCTGGCCAAGGACAAGAATGGAAAAACGATAGCTGTAGAATGCGGCCCTTGCAGGCTTACAAAGGCCATCGACTATCTTGAAAACCCCGAAGCAGAGTTGTGGATCGTGAAAAAAGATCGCTATTTCAAAATTAAAAGAGGTATTAACTGGAGAAATATCCATACAGCATACCGAAAACGATTGCTGGAAACCCTAAAAAAAACGGTAAAAAGAGCTTTTTCAACCTTTCCCGAATAAAAACTCAAAAACCGACACCAACCAGCCCTATTCCCACTCACCAACCCACCAATCTGAAATTTGACCGGGACAAAATTCGGAGCCGAGTTTTGAAAATGAAAAATATATATTACAGTATATAATTCAGAAAAGTCCAAAAATTTGATGCCGATGGAAGTGAGAGTTCAGCCCAACCGGAAGTTATAAAAATTGAATTTAAAATCGACATCAATAGAGCCTATAACCAAATCTATTCAAGAAAAACTATAACGGTGCGAAGATAGATATATTCAATTAAATTAATTTTGATATATGCTATTCTATGTATATTATTTAAAGTATATTAAATAATGATATATTTAACTATATATATAATTGGGTATACATGTTAGCTCCTAAAAGTGAGACTTTTCTGGAATTTGACGGGTGGGAAGTGAGAGGCTCTTCTGTGAAACAAATTGAGGCGATTGATATCGATTTCTAGGAAAAGTAAAGATAATAAAGTTAGGTTTAGCCCAAAATGAAGAAGAGATTTTAAAAGCCATATAACAAAAAAAGAATCCCAGATTGTGGAGGCACTTGCGGACAATGGTCTGTCACCAAGAGAGATTGGCGAGAAGTTGAGAATAAAACCAAGGGCTATAAGGAATTTTATGAGAGATAAGGGATATAGGTTGGTGTTTTTGTGAATTCAGAAAGGCAACTTTATCAAGTATACTTGAAATGTTCCATTACTGCATTCGGTTTCTATAATTGGGTTGCATCGTTCTATCTTAGCCGAATTGCAGATTTTCTCTAAATGTATATCAAGGAATTGAGAACTCTCTGGATAAACCGGATAAAATGCAAATAAGATGTATTTCACAGCATCTGACGGTAACTTCTCTCTCAATCTATCAATATCATTGATTATTCCATCAATTCCGTGTGTAATGGCCTTCGCGTGTTTGATTTTTCTGTAATTTGTGGGTCTTGTTTTAATCTCCATCCAACTTTCTTCACCGTCTTTAGTTTTAAACCAGAAATCGCATTTTTGTGTGCTATTTGGATAAAGCCTTTCGGGTAAATATTCTACAACATCGGAGTGAAGTGATATCATCCTCATGATTTCAAGTTGGAATAGCTTTTCATTGGCGAATCTTTCCTTAATAAGGTAGGAAAGATAACCGTAATTATTTTCCATGAGTACGAGTCTCTTCTCAAGGTATTCAATAATATCGGCTTCAATTATCATATTTTAAAGTTACTAAATATTCTTTAAAATTGTTCTTCAACGAAATCGAATTATATCATTTAACTCTATTAATACTAGCTCTATAGACATTTGTCTGTTTGTATAGAACGTTAGTTAAAATGTTAATATGATACCCCTTTCGGTTGTAATCTTCTTTCAAATCCCTAATAAACACATTTTCCTTCAATGGAAAAATTATTGATGGTGCTGGGTGTTTTGCTTTGTAATTCGCTTTTTGATGCCGATTAATTCTCAATAAGTTGGGTTTTATTTCTTTAACGATTCCGATAAAACTAGCACATGCCATCGGTTGCGGTTTCTTAAATTTCACTTCCATAAAGGTCTTCACCTTTCTATTATAAATGAAGTATTTGTCGTTTTTATTTACTTGCGGCTTTGTATTTTCAATTAGTGAATTTTTTGGAATAATTACTATGTCGACGGTATATTTGTAATCCCAAATCTTACTAGGTCTCACTTGAGCGTTGTGTCTTATCTCAAATTCATTACCATCTGGTGTATGAACTGAAAAATATGAATAATTTGGTAAAAATCCACCAGTAGTGAATTTATATCTAAATTTTCCGTTTATTAGATTCTTAACTTTTACTTGACATTTTCTATTTTGATAAAATTTCACAATAAGGTCAATACAATACGCCTCGAAAGCATTGTAAAGTTTTGAACTTAGTTCATAGAAAATAGTATTGAATTGTGAAAGAAAATCTGTAATTTCTGTTTCTAGAAATTCTTTAATTTCATTTGCATTCATATCAAGATTTCTCATTTTTTAACCACCTAAATTTTTGAAAAAAATGGTCATCATCCATCTGTAGGAGTTGGGGAAATTCGCATGTTTTTTCAGTAATGGAATGAAATCTTTCAATAAGTGCAAATAGATTTTTATTGTATTTTGAATCCACAG
>Ga0315533_1000182_pt1 | contig 57700 bp, 52 predicted proteins | sample SalMarSW160130MG_FD_203081 | JGI IMG/M metagenome (GOLD analysis project Ga0315533, IMG submission 203081) | Salt marsh sediment microbial communities from the Plum Island Ecosystem LTER, Massachusetts, United States - Salt Marsh Sediment SW1601-30 ...
CACCTAAAATTTGGTTGATCATTTGAATTTTTTATACCAAAATGTAGGGCGAAAAACAAGTAAAAAGAGCATCTATTTATAATTATTTCAGCTATTTATATGGGATTGACTTTTTACGAGGTCATCACTATTAAGAAACAAATTTCTTAGGTTATCTCATGTTTTGTTTAGGCCATACCAATACGTAACTATCCTTCCATCTTAATTTCCTATTACCTATGGTAAATGATTTTTTGGCGCGTAATTTTGAATAATGATGCTAGATATAGTGCATAAATGCTTTTTTTTCACAACATACAGTATTTTTTCCTTGACAATTGGTGCTCTTTAGTCCATAGAAGAAAAAATTCAGCTTTATGTTTAACCCCTCAATGAAAACGGGCACATTCTTTGCATACTAATGTAAATTATATGGCCTTATATCAAAAGAGTCCAGGCCCATTTATTGCCTTGACAAAGTATAAAAATACTGTACATTACCAATCCCGAAAAAGCAGCTCCATAATTCTTTGCAGCTTTTTAACGAAAAATTACAAACGAGGAGAAAAGTATTGTCCATAGAGATAGAAAAACCTGTATTAAAAAAGGCCTGTATGGAAATGATAGAAACCATTCTTTTCTGTCTTCCCAATGCATTCAAGGGTACAATTTATCAAATTGGAAAACCACCAGATCTGATTGCAGAAAGGATTACTTCCGGAATAATTGACGATGGTAAAGGAAAGATTTCATGGGGTCTTCCGGCAAAATCTGGATATAATACTCCAGGTAAACCATGGGTTGAATACAGGGATCAACTAGGTCGCCCCCTTGAGGCCATGTCCTGGTGTGTTGAGAAACAGAAAAGTTGGACATCTGAAGATCCAGAAAAAGATGCTCGAAATCTCAGATTTCAGGTTGAAGGAATAACTGAAGACTTCCACCATATGGAACCGGTAATTGTTCTCAAATCGGATCTTAAATTAGACACGCTCTCCGACTTTAAATATCCGAAGGATTATAAAAAAAATACCATATGGAAAGACACCGACTATATTGTAGTTGCTGTCATCAAGATACATTTTCATCCCTTTACGATAAAAATCGGTAGTCATGAGACCAAAGTTATTAAAAAACTTTCGCGTTCTCTCGGAACCGAATTGCTGTCTTACCACTTACGGCAGGATTCTATGAAGACTATGGAACGGTTGGCAATGGATAGGTTAAACGCATGTAACATACTTGCTGACTCCCTGCGGAATTCCATCACAAAGTCAGGGCTGATTTTCTCTCTCGTTAAACAGGAAATAGGATACCTCAGAGATCAGTGGGAACAGGCATTGATTGAAGACCGGAAAGAAAATAGTATGAAAGCCGAGGCTATAAGGGACTTAAATGAAATTTTAACAAGTCTGGGTGATGGATATGAAGATCGCAAGGAAGATTTGGTTGATGCCCAAAATAAATTCTTGGAACTTTCTCTTCCACCAGAAAAGGGTGAAAATTGGGTAGGTATGCAGATAGAGGAGAGATGGAAAGACCTTCTTTATGAATGTCCACAGGATGATCATAAAAGGAAAATAGTGTGGGAAACCATTGATAAATTGAAAAAGTCTCTTCATTTTGGTCAGGATCCTGATATCATTGCCAATTATAATAAAATACCGGATGAGCTTAAACAGGAGTGGGTTAATCTCATGTACAGAAACAATGATAGATTCGATGATTCAGCCCTTGATCGGCTTATCAAGGTACTGGCTAATTCAGCACTTACGATACCATCTCGGGAAAAATCAAGGAAAACATTGACCCAACTTAAGGCCCTTGCACAGACTATGAGCCAGCTTGAACAAAATACAAATTTTCTTTTGGATAGAGTTCTTAATGGAAGTGAAAAAAATCTGATTTCTGGGGCTTTAAATAATATTACTGTGAATTCTTAATTGCTCAAAATCCTGTGGAAATTTATTGCTTCTTTAGGGCATGGGTGTCTTTTTTTGCTTATGCCCTTAAATAACGCTCAGCTTAGTTGTCATTTCAAAATTGGGTAATATAGACGGATCATATGATTCTAAGGCCAAGTTGCTATTACCCAATTTTGAAATGACATGGCAAGGCACCCTATTAAGAAGGGCATAACAAAAAAAGACACCCATGTCCTTCCTTAAATTATTGAGCATATACGTGAATTCTTAATCTCATGCTACGTCCACAAATTCATCTATCCCACTATGACTGCCTGTGAATATCTGCCTGAAGAGGTTGTAGGTCCTATGGGCAAGCCCAGGATCATGCTCAACCAGTCTAAATGCCTCTTTCCTCGCCTCAGATAGTATCTCTGCATCCCTCATAATTTTTGCAACCCTAAACTGGTAGAACCCTGATTGTCTCTCGCCCAGAAATTCTCCTGGTCCCCTAATGGCCAGGTCTTCTTCAGAAATCCTGAATCCATCTGTAGTTTTTTCAATGATTCCCAGCCTTTTCCTGGCATCATCCGTCTTCCTGTAGGAGGCCAAAAGAAGACACTTTGAGGGGTAAGCACTTCTCCCTACTCTCCCCCTAAGCTGATGAATTTGCGAGAGGCCAAACCTCTCGGCATTCTCAATTACCATAATGGTAGCATTGATAATATTTATACCCACCTCGATAACTGTCGTGGAAACCAGGATATCTGTTGCCCCTTCTTTGAATTTTTCCATTATCTCTTCTCTTTCATCCAGGGACATCTTTCCATGGATCAAAGCTATATGGAAATCTGGAAAAATATCTCTGAGCTTCTCAGCCATCTGTGTGGCATCTTTAAGGTCCATCTTTCCTGACTCTTCAATCAGAGGATACACTATATAGGCCTGTCTTCCCTTTTCTATCTCCTCTCTGAGGATTTCATATACCCTGCCTCGATCCCTTTCATGGAACAGCTTAGTCTGGATGGGCTTTCTCCCGGGAGGAAGCTCGTCGATGACAGATATGTCAAGATCCCCATATAAGGTGAGCCCCAATGTTCTTGGAATAGGAGTAGCAGTCATGGTGAGTACATCTGGTCTTGTTCCTTTCTGCTTGAGAATAGCCCTCTGTGCTACTCCAAATCTGTGCTGCTCATCAATGATCACGAGTCCAAGTTTGTGAAACTTTACACTCTCTTGAATAAGGGCATGGGTACCTATTAGTATATCTATATTACCCTCTTTTACCCCATCTCTCACCTCATCGGCAAAGTTATTCATCCCGCTTGTAAGAAGTGCTACTCTGAGATTCATATTTCGGGTGAGCTCAAGGGTGCTGAGATAGTGCTGTTCAGCAAGAAGCTGCGTAGGCGCCATAAATCCAACTTGATAACCATTCCTTACTGCCATCCATGCAGCCATAAATGCTACCACGGTCTTACCGCAGCCTACATCACCTTGAAGTAACCTGTTCATTGGAAATGGTCTGCTCATGTCTGTGATAATCTCATGAATTACACTTGCTTGTGATCCCGTAAGCTTAAAAGGAAGAAAATTATAAAGCTCCTCAATACCTTGTATCTCAAAGGCTATCCCTCTTTGCCGGGAAGTCTTGCTCCTTTTGAGTGCGAGCGCAAGTTGGAGCATGAAGAACTCGTCAAATATGAGCCTTCTCTGTGCCGGTGATCTTTGAATTCGAAGATCCTCAAGCCTTGATTCTGATGGGAAGTGAACCTCCTTTATTGCCGCACCCAGTTCAAGGAGCCATTGTGCCTTTCTGATCATCGCAGGCAATGGATCTTCGAAGTTTGGAATAAATCGATTTATCGCATCCATCATAATCCGGCGTATCCTTCGCTGTGAGATTCCCCCAATTTCAGGATAAACAGGAGATACCCTTCCAATCTCATATTCATTTCCATCCTCTATGATCTCAGGGTGATAGGTCTCAAGCATCTTCTTTGGGGATGCACGAAATCGGCCATAGAGGATAATATTGTCTCCTTTTTTAAACCTGTACAGGTACTGTATCGCTCCTATCCATTTAGCAGATATGATTCCAGACTCATTGCCTATAATCATTTCAAGCCCCGGCCGGTATCTAAATCTGAGTCTTTTTATCTCCATTATCTTGCCCTTGATAAGGGCGTTATCACCAGACTTTATCTTGTGAATCGGAATAAACTTCCTCCGGTCTTGGTAGGAACGTGGAAGGATATACAATAGATCATATACTGTCTGAACCCCCCTCTTCTGGAGCTCTTTCGTAATGACTTTCCCCACACCTTTAAGGGAACTAACAGGGCCGAGTATCCCCCTATATAGACTTTCTATATTTAAATCCGTGTCTGAGCACATAACGGCTAATTATAAGGGTATGCAAAGGGCTAAAGACGTGCCGAGCATATTAATGGATAACAATTGTAGAAACAGCAGTCAGGATAATTAAAGAACAGACAAAAAAACAATCATAGATGATACTAAATTGCAAGTGTCAGACCCTCTCTGGCCCAAAAGATATCCATTTTTTTATAATCGGAATGAAATTTAGGCCTACTTTTCATCCATAATTCATCTAAAAACTTATCTGAATGTTGTGGGTCGTGGTGAAAAATTGCGAGCTGCTTAACGTGGGCCTGGTAAGCGATATCAAGGAGGAGTTGAATAGAGGAATGTCCCCAACCTACCTTACTTTTATACTCTTCTTCCGTGTATTGGCCGTCAGCGATCAAAAGGTCGGCATTATCAATGAAATCAAGATAATCCTGCGCCAGAACCTTATTTTCCTTAGTGTCTGCATGGGAATGGAAAATAAGATTTAGCTCCACGTCTGTTGCATAAACGATCTTTTTTCCGTTTATGCCTAAACGATAGCGTACTGAACCTCCTGGATGGCACACCTGCTCCTGCCAGTCAATGACGACTTCTCCCAAGTGTATTACCTCTTCAGATATCTCCTGAATGGTGATGTCAGCAGAAAATTCTGACATCCCAACAGGAAAATACTCATAGTCCATCTGGCCTTTTAAGATAGAGGCGAGAAAATGTTCTTTATGAGGGCTTCCATAAATTGTCAGGTTAGTATCCTTGATATATGCTGGTTGAAAGAAAGGGAGGCCTTGAATATGATCCCAATGGGTATGGCTAAAAAATAAATGGAGGGAAAGCCCCTCCCCTGCTTTATCGTATTCCTCTATAAGGTCTATGCCTAAATTTCGTATACCTGTGCCGGCATCAAAAATGGTGTGTATATCTTGATAACGAACAGTTACACAGGGTGTATTACCACCATATTTTTCTGTAATTCGTCCTGGAGTAGGAACTGAGCCACGTGTTCCCCAAAAAGTGACAAGCGGTTTGGCTTCATTGGGAGGCATCATGTTTTTTGTAGTGTTTTATCTTCAGTGAAGAGAATTTTCACTCCACCAACATTGATCTGATCACTATTCCGTAAAACGCATTTCACAATCTTTATACCATTGACATAGGTACCATTGGTGCTGCCCAAATCCTCAACAAAATATTCTTCATTACGACAAATGACATGGGCATGTCGTCTGGAAACATTTTCAATAGAAAGGCAAATCCCGCACTCAGGAGTTCGTCCAATAATTACCTCCTCTTCTCCCAACTCAATAACTTTATTTTCTTCACCAAAACCAATTATCTCCAAACAGGCACGCTGTTTGACTGTAATCTCTTCGACAAATGTCTCGCGGGAGATCTCAGTTGTGGTTGAATACAAAGATTTATTATCATATTCGGATTTATTATCGATGTGATCCATGTGTACAGTTTTTCAGTCTTTTTGACTATATTTAACACATTTATTAATTACTATGAATATCTATACTCTTTATAAACTATTTTTTCAACCTCCTCATAGGGAATTTGATATCTCATAGTACGTTTCGCTTGATTTCATTTCTCTTTTTTTTCTGGATTTAAGGCACAATCCGCTGAACCTTACTCTACAATTAAGCCCACTGTCTTTCCATCTTTTAAACTAACAAGTCCTTCTTCACATATTCTTAAAAAGGGTATAGCTGCACCTGTTAGGGTAACAAGTGTCAGCAAGGGATCATCAAAAGGGAAACCTAAATTCTTTATAATTTTTTTAATTTCCTCCATCCTTTTTGCAAGCATCTCAATTGGCATATCGGTCATAACGCCAAATAAAGGCAATGGAATTTCTGCCAGAACCTTCCCTTTAGCATGCACTACAGCCCCTCCTTGCAGTTCATAAATCCTATTAACAGCGCCTGCCATATCCTTATCATTCTCACCAACAACAATAATATCCGATGTATCCCAGGCGGCACTGCATGCAATTGCCCCAGTACTTAAATGAAATCCTCTGATAAGCCCGACAAAAATCTTTCCTGAAGAATACCTTCTATCAATGGCTGCTACCTTCAATATATCCTTTCGTACATCTGATCTGATCTCACCTTCAATCACAGGGACAGAAAGTATGCGCTCTTTGGTTACTAAATCTGTAACCTGTTCTATTACCCTTACATTAACGTGGGAAGATCTTTTTTTAACCGATATAGAAAAATCAGAGGGTTTAAGCTCTCTTAAAAGGTGAGTGCTATTCAGGCTATTCTTTGAAAAGGCATGTTTTCTTGGGGACACCAGAAGATTTCCTTCCCTGGCAATGATCTTACCTTTGCTTATTACGTATTCAGCCTTAATGACTCCAGGATTAGGAATAACAAGCATATCCGCATATTTTCCAGGGGCAACCCCACCAACTATACCATCCAGGGAAAAATGCTCTGCCACATTTATCGTAGCCATCTGAATAGCATGTACTGGATCAAAACCTAAATTTATAGCCTTCTGTACAACAACCTCCATGTATCCTTTCTCGAGCAAATCCCCTGGTTCTATGCCGTCAGTAACCAAAATGAGTCTTCTGAAATCAATCCCGGTATCCTTTATTCTGGATATAGAAACAAGATCGCTCCTTATGCTACCCTCCCGTATCATGACATGCATGCCCAGTCTCAATCTCTCAATAACCTCTTCAGCATTTATTGGCTCATGGCAAGAGGATATACCGGAGGCTATATATGCCATAAGTTTTTCTCCCTTCGCCCCTGCAGAGTGCCCTTCTAATTGTTTACCAAATTGAAGGGTTTCCTCAAAAATTGGAAGATATTCTTCTGGTTCCTGTAAAACTATCTGCCAGTAGGACTCGCCCAGCCCAACAATATCATCTCTTACAAGTAATTTCCTGAGCGTCTTCTTTGAAATACCCCGCGCCTTCTTACTTATGGAAACCATAGACGGCGCTGTAGCAAAAATTTTAATAGGTTGATCGCTGAGAGAGGCCAAAAAATCAATTATCCCTTCATAACCCGTTATAGGAAAGATCTCCATGGTTTCAGTTATGATAGTTGTCGTGCCGCCAGCCATTGCATATTTCAAAAACTCGCTTACATTCGATAGCCAGACAAGATGGGTATGGCCGTCAATAAGACCTGGAATAATGGTTTTCCCCTTGACATCAATTACATTAGTATTTGGGCCAATCGTATCTTCTGGGTCACTTCCTACATAGGCAATCCACTCACCCTTAATAGTCACTGAATAATTATCTAACAATTCACCGGTATATACATTGAGCAGTTTCCCGTTTATTAAAGCTAAATCGGCTTTTTCCTTGCCCATGGTAACATTAATTACGTCCTGGGCACCATCCGAACCCTCTATCGAAAGTAAACCATATCTTTTCATGCTGATCATCTCTCTTTCCTATTTACTACCGTATATCTTTGTTAACAATTTACCAAACCTTATCTTCCACAAAAGCATCAAATCTAAAAAAGTAAATTATCATATTACTTCCAGTAAAATCAGGCCGTCAAGGGAAATAACTCAAGAGAAATAACTGTTGACTAATCAGAAATAGTATCTATAAGTTCAACAAAGAATTTGCTTGAATTTTTTACAACAATTAGAGAAAGGTTCTTCTGCAAGAAGAACCTTTGTAATGGAGCTGACTATGGAAAGAAAAAAGATAACCATTTCTGACCTTATGGCTAAAAAGGAACGGAAAAGAAAAATAACAATGTTGACTGCCTATGATTATCCAACTGCCCAGATGGTAGACAAGGCAGGTATTGACACTATCCTGGTTGGAGACTCCCTTGGAATGGTAGTTCTTGGATACACCTCCACAGTGCCTGTAACCATGGAAGAAATGATTCACCACACAAAGGCGGTAACAAGGGGTACTACGTATGCCTTTGTGATAGGAGACATGCCTTTCATGTCGTACCAGACAGGTATAGAGAAGGCCATTGAAAATGCCGGCCGCTTTATAAAAGAGGGTGGATGTGATGCTGTAAAGCTTGAGGGTGGTACAGAGGTTACCCCTGTGGTGAAGGCAATTGTTACTGCAGGCATTCCTGTGTGCGCCCATATTGGCCTTACTCCTCAAACTGCAACCCAGTTAAGTGGTTTTAAGGTTCAGGGAAAGGATGCGGAAGGTGCAAGAAATTTGATCATCGCTGCCAAAGATTTAGAAAAGGCTGGGGCCTTTATGGTTGTTATGGAGTGTATTCCAGAGATACTTACTTCAAGGATTACCAGGGAGTTAGGCATCCCCACCATAGGGATTGGCGCTGGTAAGGATTGTGATGGTCAGGTTCTTGTGTATCATGATCTTGTTGGCCTTTTTGAGCGGTTCACCCCAAGATTTGTAAAGCAGTATATCAAATTAGGTCCAATGATAATTGATGCCCTGAAGGAGTACAAAAAGGAGGTAGAAGACGGGGTATTTCCCGGAGAAGAACATACCTTTAAAATGAGCAAAGAGGAGGCAGAAAAGATATAAACTTTACTGTCAATGCTCTTTGATAGTCCGGGCGGTTCAGCAGACGTAAGTGTTGCCACCCTTCGTAACATTCAAGCCCTGTTATCCAACTCTTGGTGACTGCAAAGTGCGCCTTTGAGATAAGATGACAACAGATTGCACTCAAAAGGGCAAATAGGCCAATAAAATTACTCCCGTATTACATTGTAATATCTCCTTTGCGTAAGTTTTTCTCTATTTCAGATTTTTTCTACCTGACACAACAGAGATTTCAGCCCTGTTGATCCTGTGATGGGATCAAAGGCCTTATGATCGGTCAACACGTTACAGTTGCTCTCCTTAAATCCATGATAAAGGTGCACTACTCGTGGATCGATGCGATCGGTTGCATAAGACGCGCATCTGATTCTGCCCCTTGGCGATGAAATCTTTACGAGATCACCATCTGTGATGGCAAGCTTTGCAGCCGTCTCTGGATTTACCTCTAAGAGATTCTTGGAAAATAGCTTTCGAAGCCCAGGTATGTTCCGCATCTCGGAGTGAGTGTACATCTCCAGTTTGGTTCCCGCGATCAGTATCAAGGGATATTCTTTAGCCAGATCAGGCTGTGACACCGGGCTCTCGGCAGGCTCCCAGTAGGTCGGCAGGGAATCATAGCCGAGTTTCTCCAACTGCTCCGAGTAGATCTCCACCTTTTTAGAAGGCGTCATAAATCCCTTGGATTCATACTTTCTGTACATATCGGGGTAGTTCCTAAAAACTGCCACCTTAAGCGCCTTTCGTATGATCTTGCCGAAGACGCCCTTGAACTTGATATAAAGAAACGGGGGAACAGGCATTATGATCCCCTCCGGGTGTTCCATCAGCTCCTCGCAGGTGATGCCAAGCGGCGTGAGCACATGATCCATGGCCTCCTCTTCGGTTTTCCACGGGAAGTACTCCCCATAGCCCATAGCTCGTCCCAGCTCACAGATGATCTTCCAATCCGACCACGATTCCCATAACGGCTCCACCGCCTTGGGGCTGAGCGCGATACGGGAATGGACGTTCCAGGAGTGGTCTGCATGGGTATCATAGGTCACAAACCGGGTCCTCTCGAGAAAGGTGCACGCAGGGAGCACGATATCGGCGAGCTCAGCCGTTGGCGTCATAAAGAGGTCTGCTACCACGAGAAAATCGAGTTTTTTCAAGGCTTCCTCCACAACGTTGGTGTTTGCACAAGTAAGTCTTGGATTTGAGGCCATTACCACCATGGCCTTCACGGGATAGGGATCACCATGGAGTATGGCATCCCACAGAGATGGCGTGTGAGCGGAAGGCCAGGCCTTTGAGATCATGGAGTAGAGGCACTTATCAGCACCTATCTTTTTATTCGCCGTTTTCTGTGGGAGCTTGTCGAAGAGCTTGATGTCCTCAAGTCCCATCACAATAGGTATGATAATGATATTTCCTCCCTTTACATCCAGGTTACCAGTGATCGCCATCAAGATATCGATGGCGCGGATGGCCACCGAGGAGTTGGTGTGCTGATCGAGGGCATTCCGCGGGCTGATGCACGCGGGTTTGGTGGTGGTGTACATCCGGGCGATATCTTTAATTGTTTTGGCGGGAACCCAGGTGATCTTCGCCACCTTCTCAGGGGAGTACTGCTCAATGTGGTGTGCCAGTTTCTTAAACCCTATAGTCCACTTCTCTACGAACTCCTTATCGTAAAGCCTCTCTTTGATGATCACGTGCAATAGCCCCAAGGCCAGGGCTCCGTCGGTGCCTGGTCGCAGCTGGGCGTGAAGATCAGCCTTTTTTGCATAGGAGGTCACCCGGGGATCGACTACGATCAGCTTAATGCAGCGCTCTCGAGCCTCCTTGATCGCGATCTCCTGAGGTTTGTTGGTGGCCTCGGGATTTCCGCCCCAGATGATTAGACATTTGGTGTGCGCCACGTCAGGTGGTACGACCGCTCCGAGGTCATAGTTGAACCCTAAAAATACCCGTGGAAGATGACACACGTGGCTTGGGTTGGTTATGTTCGGTGTGCCGATGAGGTTCGCGAGCCTCGCCAGATATGAGCCGAGGATATCGCCGCTGTGGTAGTGGCCATGGTGAAAATCAATCGCCTCGGGACCGTAGTGCTCCTTAATCTCATGAAGCCTTTTCGCGATGGTGGTGAGGGCCTCATCCCAGGAAATCCTCTCCCACTTTCCCTCCCCTCGTGCACCAACCCGCTTCATAGGGTATTTGAGCCTATCGGGCGCGTAGAGAATCTCTTTCATGTGTTTGCCCCGCACGGTGAGCTGGCCCTTGCTTTCAGGGTCCGTGGGATCGCCACCGATTCTTATTACTTTACCGCCTTGTACGCCCACCCTCATCTTGCACTGGGAGTGCACGTCCACGTCGCTCACCACGGGGACCACCTTTTTCGCTCCCCCTTGCGCAGCATGGGCAGGATGTATGAGATCTGTAAAGCTCAATGTTTTTGCGCTCACATATTTTCCTATGGCGAGTGTGACACCCAGTAACGCCGTTGCCTTGAAAAAAATTCTTCTGGAAATTTTATTCATATTATTCTCCCTTCTTTTTAAATAAGAAGATTCGACCACGCTTTCCCGTGAAGGCAAACCCTCCTTGTTCGACTTCCTTAATTAATTCCCCCTCAGATCCCCTGGTCTTTTCAAAGGAGAGAATTCCTCCTGGCTTTAAAACTCGATGGAGTTCGGAGATCACACTTTCAAGCCCGCCTGCGATGTAGCGAAGGCCAAAGAGAAACGCAAGGCCAACACTTCCACCTGGTAGCCCAGTATTCGATGCGTTGATACACATAGGTGTAACGTTCTTTAAAGCCACTTTCTCGACTTTTTTCTTCACCCTGTCTACCGCACGTGGATGGACATCGACTGCATATATATGGCCCTCAGCTCCCACTATCTTTGCAGCGGGAATGGTAAAGAAGCCCGGTCCGCACCCCACCTCAAGCACTTTTTGGCTCTCCTCTAGTCCCGCTGCCTTAAGGATTTTATTGGGATTTCTCACTAATGGCAGGATGGGATTATCATGCATCACGCGAATCGTCCAATAGGCGATGTTTGATGTTTCAAGATTAGATCGATATTTTCTTCTATTTCTTCTACTGCACATTTTTTTACCTCCCTTCATTTACTACATTCGATCCATACGGAGTGGTCTACAAGGCCGAAGGTCTTCAGGCTTTGCGCGAGGTTCATTCCTAAAAGACTTCCGCTGGCTTGCAAATCATCGGTATCCCAAAATAGCCGCAGGGCGAAATATCCGGGTACTGATGTATGGCTCGAAACTGTAGCAGCACGCAGCCCTTGTCTGTCAGTATTTTTTCGAATCTCGCGTACCAATATGGTTAATTCGTTTTCGGTAGTTTTCTCTTTACCTGTCGCGGATTGCACCTTGATCGTTTCCAACCACCTCATGATTGTTATCTCCTTTCCCATGTTTGCCGTATTAAATAGCATGGAACATGCCAAAATATATTATCTAGTAAAATCAATTAGTTATAATTTAACCATGCGTTAAAGTATCCTATAGTACGTTTTTTAAATTGACTATGGTACATTTTATACATAAAGTGTCCTATAGGACAAATAAATTGGCAAACAGGGGGAAACCATGCAAATTGACGAGAATAAATTCTTTCGCGAGGCCACGCTCCGCATCTGCGGAAGCCTCGATGTTCAAACATTTCTGTACGAGAGCTTTCTGTATCTCAGGGACTACCTCCCTGCAGATAGCGTGTTTTTAACCCACTACCGTCCGGAGAGGGGTGAGCACGCTGCCCTTGCCAGGGCGTCAGCCGAAGGGAGCTCATTGCTCAACCTCACCGTCACTATTCCACCTGACATACGCACCTTCGTGGTGCGTCCCGACAAGGAGACCCCTGTCGTTGACAGGGCAGAGATGCATCCTACGGCCAAACCCTGGATATCCAAGGGCCTGCTGGAAAAAGACGCTTCGCTTCTGGTACTCCGCCTTATCGTAGATGGGGACATCGTAGGAGGAGTGACCTTTATCTCAAAGCAGAGCAGCGCCTTCACCCGGGAACATGCTGACCTTGTATCACTGCTCAGGGAGCCTTTTGCCATAGCCCTGTCTAACAGCGTCAGATATCAGAAGCTACTCGAGCTCAAGGAGCTCCTTGCCGAGGATAACCGTTTCCTTCACAGCGAGTTGCGACAGATTGCAGGAGAGGAGATCATCGGGGCTGATTTCGGGTTACGGGGTGTGATGGACATGGTGCGACAAGTGGCACCGCTTTCAAGCCCGGTAATGCTTTCGGGAGAAACAGGCACAGGCAAAGAGGTCATCGCCGGCGCGATCCATAATCTGTCCCCGAGAAAAGACGGCCCTTTCATCGTGGTCAATTGTGGGGCCATCCCTGAGAACCTCGTGGATAGCGAGCTGTTCGGCCACGAGAAGGGCGCCTTTACTGGCGCTCTCTCCCGGAAGCGTGGGCGTTTCGAACGAGCCAATGGTGGTACGATATTTTTGGACGAGGTGGGGGAGCTCCAGCCCGATGTTCAAGTGAGGCTTTTGAGGGTTCTGCAGAAAAAGGAGATCGAGAGGGTGGGAGGAACCGAACTGATAAAGGTGGATATCAGGGTAATTACCGCAACGCACCGTGATCTTGAGGCCATGATAACTGAGGGGAAATTCCGGGATGACCTCTACTTCCGGCTCAATGTTTTCCCGATTGCAATACCGCCCTTGCGGGATAGGAGGGGAGATATTCCATCCCTTGTCCATTACTTTATTCAGAAGAAATCGCGAGAGATGGACATGAGAGATATGCCACCCTTAGCTCAGGGAGCGCTTGAGAGGCTCATGGACTATTTCTGGCCGGGTAACATACGGGAACTGGAAAACTTGGTTGAGCGGTCTCTTATCCTCAGCAGGGGCGAGCCCCTTTCCTTTAACGACTTCCAGACACCGTTAAAACCAAAACGTAGCTACAAGCAGGAGACGGAGACCATACTTCACCTTGATAATCAAGATGTAGATTCATTGGAACTGGATGTAATTATGTCCGGACACATACGCCGAGTTTTGGATATGACGAGCGGGAGAGTTGGAGGAAAACAGGGAGCAGCCTACCTATTAAATATCAACCCCTCAACACTACGCAAAAAAATGAGGAAACTGGGCATCCCTTTTGGCAGGAAGGCTAAAAAGGATTAAGCCAAAAAAATAAGCCCCCATAATAACTCAGAATATCGATTCTATCTTAGAATGTAGGCTTGGCCCTGGCTTAGTGCCTCGATTCGCAAATACTATAACGTATTCTAATGAGTATAATCTTTGCAATTGTCTTCGACCATGAGCTCGGGGCCGAATGGAGTAAATAAATACGTCATCGAATTTATGGATCAAGGGACTTAGTAAGAAAAAAGGCGTGCATTTCTCTTTCTAAATACACGCCTTTAAAATATATTATGCAATTCCTAAGTGGAATTTAAGGGACTTGAGGGTATTTTTCATCAGCATGGTAATTGTCATGGGTCCAACGCCACCAGGTACAGGGGTAATATAGCCAGCAATCTCTTTTGCCTTATCAAAGTCAACATCACCCTTTAGGATTGCAATCTTTTTGCCTGTCTTCTCACTAATCTTCTCACCAACCCTGTTTACACCAACGTCAATAACGCATGCACCCGGCTTTATCCACTCGGGTTTAACCAGGCCAGGCACACCAGCAGCAACCACCAGGATATCGGCCCTCTTGCAATGAAAGGCCAGGTCTTTTGTCCTTGTGTGAGCCACTGTTACCGTAGCATTAGCTCCTGGGGCCTTTTGTAATAAGATATTGGCAATAGGCTTTCCTACAATATTAGATCTACCGACTACCACAACTTCGGCACCCTCTATTTCCACTCCAGATCTGACAATCAACTCCTGGATACCAGCTGGGGTGCAAGGAAGGAATTTCACCTCTCCCCCGCCTATCATTAATCTGCCAACATTAACCGGATGGAATCCGTCCACATCTTTATCCGGGTCAATGGCATTAAGGATCTTCTTTTCATCAATATGTTTTGGCAGCGGGAGTTGAACAAGGATACCATGAATAGAGTCATCCTTATTGTATTTGTCTATGAGTGCAAGCAGGTCTTTTTCGGAAATGTCTTCCGGTTGATTATCCTGCACCTCTTTGAATCCAAGACTTTGGGCTGTTCTCACCTTTGATGTAACATAGGAAATCGATGCTGGATTTTCACCAACAAGAATTGTTACCAGGCCAGGGACAACACCATGTTCTTCCTTGATCTTGTCAACCTCTTCCTTGAGCTCTTTTAAGATCTCATCTCTAACCTCTGTTCCCTTTATTAATTTAGCAGTCATCTTCAATCTCCTTTCATTTAAAATAATCTCTTCAAAACCTTTGTTAAAGGCAAATTTTTTAATAGCTCGATACCATAAATAAATCCAAATATCAAATCCTAAAATGAAAAAATGTATCTTTTACCTTTACGTTTATAGCATTACCTTCTTGACCCAATACTCCATTTAGGATACTTTTCATTGTATGGAAAAAAATATCAATGAGTTAAAAAAAATCATTGTTAGCTCTAAAAGGATAACCGTCCTTACAGGGGCAGGTATCTCTGCTGAAAGTGGGGTACCCACTTTCAGAGGTTCAGGGGGTATATGGCGAAATTATCAGGTAACAGATGTGGCTACACCAGAGGCATTCGCCAGGGATCCGGAGCTGGTATGGGAATTCTATAATTGGAGAAGAGATCTCATTAGCAAGGTTACCTTTAACCCTGGTCATAAGGCCCTGGTTAAATTAGAAAAGCATGTGAATGATTTCACTCTTATCACCCAGAATGTTGATGGCCTCCATAGAGAAGCTGGAAGCGAAAGATTGCTTGAGATTCATGGTAATCTCTGGGAGGTCAAGTGCACCAAATGCAGCCTGGTAAACATGGATAGATCTCAGAATATGGGTAAATTACCCAAATGTAGCAAGTGTGGGGGACTTCTAAGGCCACATGTTGTCTGGTTCGGCGAATCCCTTGACCCTGATATTATACACAAAGCTGTCGAGGCATCAAAGAATTGTGAGTGTATGCTTATTGTTGGAACATCTGGCGTCGTTCAGCCAGCAGCCTCCCTTGCCTATCACGCTAAGGCAGAAGGTGCTGTAGTGGCTGAGATTAATATAGAACAGACGCCCCAATCAGGCCATATGGATTTTGTTTTAACTGGTAAAGCCGGAGAGATTTTACCAATTCTTGTCGAGGATTTCAATTGAAACCATCAGGAATTATTACCCTCACTACCGACTTTGGCGAAAGCGACCCTTATGTAGCCATGATGAAAGGGGTTATCCTTTCCATCAATCCAGACGCAAAGATTGTTGACGTAACCCATCAAATCACAGCCGGTTCAATTCAAGAGGGAGGATTGATAATCAAGGAGTCTTACACATACTTCCATTCAGGCACAGTTCATGTAGGTGTTGTTGACCCCGGAGTCGGCGGCAAAAGAAAACCTATAACCGTGCTCGTCGATAACTATTTCTTTGTAGGCCCTGATAACGGCTTGTTCTCAAGCATAACTGAAACACAACGTCATACAGACGTTATTTATCTAAAGGAAACAAAATACTGGATGCCTAGTATAAGCCCCACCTTTCACGGAAGAGATATCTTTGCATCTGTTGCTGCTCATCTATCCCTTGGGGTTGATCCCTTTCTTATGGGTGAAAAAATTGACAATCTGACTGCCCTTACCTACCCTCTTCCCCGTGAAAATAACAGCGCTCTTGTTGGTGAGATTATACGGGTGGATCACTTTGGAAATCTCATCACGAATATTACCAGGGAGCACCTCAGCCCATTTCTTGCATCGAAAGGTTTAATTATTACAGTTGGCAGTCTAACTTTGAAGAAAATAAGAACCACCTATAACGATGTTACAGAAGGTCAGCCTTTAGCGCTGATAGGCAGTTCTAGCCTATTAGAGATAGCAGTTAATATGGGAAAAGCAACAGATTATTTAGGCCATGATAATGTAATAGGCACAAAGGTAATTGTTAGGCGACATTCTGCGAATGCCGAATTGTAAATTGAAGATTGAAAATTGTAAAATGTAAGATAGAACACATCAACCTTCAGAATAAGTTATAGTGAGAAATAATTTTGCTCCGACAGTTCGGAAGGGCTGGGTACTCTATCGATCTGGAAATAGAAATAGGGAGTCTACAATGGATAAATTGTATCCGGAATCAAAGGTTCAAGTACACGGCTTCACAGAAAAACATTATGATAAAATAATGAATACCTTGTCCTTTGGACTTTATGCCAGATTTATCGGTAATGCTATATCGAAAATTGGAATAAGTGATGAGGATTATATTTTAGATCTGGGATGCGGCACCGGCAGAAATGCCCGCCTAATGAGAAATTACTTAAGTGAAAAAGGGTTCATTTTAGGGCTTGATATTTCTGAAGGAATGGGTAAACAGTTTAATAAAAAGGCAAGAAAGTTTAACAATCTTGCATTCAAGAATCAACGCATAGACCTACCTTTCTCACTTGAAGATAAATTTGATAAGGTCTTTATCAGTTTTGTCCTTCATGGCTTCCCTCAGGAGGTCAGAGAAACAATTATTAATAACGCCTATGAAAATTTAAAAAGCGGTGGGACCTTTTGGATATTGGACTTTAACGAATTTGTATTAATGGATATGCCATTTTATTACCGTATCCCCTTCGTTACCATTGAATGTCCTTATGCCTTTGACTTTATCGAGCGAGACTGGAAAAAAATATTGAAAAAATCGGGGTTTAACAATTTCATAGAAAGATTGTATCTCAAATCCTATGTTCGGCTTCTGGGAGCAAGAAAGGCATGATAAAATTTTAGACGTACGGTTTTGCTGAACTCGTAAAAATTCAAAATTGGGAGGCAAAGTCAAAAGCTCTCCCGCCAAGACGGGACAGTTGGACTTTTTACGAAGTCGTCATGGTTTTAATTCCTCTATAACATCTTCTAATGCCTTTTGGATATTCCCTTTTTTATACAAGAGTTTTACACCTCTGTCTTCCAGGCGTTGAATTCCTTTCTTACCTATGTGAGCAGAAATGATGATCGCACAATCATGCAACAGATCATACACATCCAGGGTTTTTAGATGCTGTTGTGTTTTAGCATAGGGGTTATTTCTTTTTTCAACAAGCCGCATGTGCCCCTCATTAAGTTCATAAATAAACATCTTGTCTGCCATGCCCAGCATCTTTGGGAAAATACTTACTTCATCGTTAGTTGGAACAGCAATCAGTGTATGCGCATTTCTATCCATATATTTGCCTTCCACTCAAAGATCTTTATCTATTTCTTTCAGCGTGAGCTATCGTTTAAAAACAAGATGTCTTCGGTCCTTTGTTTTGTTCTTCTCCTCAATCACTTCGTCCATATGGTTTTTGACTATTTTGATGGCATCACTGATAACATTCGTCCTTACTACCACACAAACAAATTTATGTACCATTCGAGTGATATTAGGGCCAAATTTTTTACTCACAAGAACATCTACGCCGCTTAAAACAGTAGACGTGGCTTCAGCCTTTTCGGGATCACCATGCTTTTTGGACTCATCCTCTTGAAATTTTACGTTCTCTCTCTGTTCGACAAATTCTTCACCGTCATTACAAAATCTGTAAATATGATAGTATTTTGCCATGCCAAAGTGATCATCGTTGAAATTTTTACCATTATCCGTAGCAAATGCAATTAACAGTTCCATTATAATTTCCCAAACAGTTGTTTAAGACAGGACGGCCTTAGTGCAAACATCGGGACCTGTTTTTGATAGCTTCGATATTGATCACCAAACTTGCGAATGGCTCCAGGTTCTTCAACCACTTTTATCATTGCAATGATAAATAGAATTTCTAACGGAGCAATGATGAAGATAAAGGATAACGAGCCAAGTATTAATGCAAATGACACCGGAAATAACAACAAGCCCAAATGCATTGGGTGTCTCATGCATTCGTAATATCCAGTCGTCACTAGTTTCTTTGTTTCAAAACGCGGAATATTGCCTTCTCTTCCATTTCGAGCTAACCATCGACCTGTATTTCTGCTTGCTCGCATGACAAGTCGTAATCCATAAACTCCAATAAGCAACGATAGCAAATGGAAAACAGGATTCAATAGCCAGGCTCTAAACCAGTGCCAATCTATCCACAAGCTTACAATGCCCCCGCCAAAAAGCATTAATACCCAAATAATCATACGCCCCATGGAAGACACCTTTCAATCATGAAGCTCCAATGCCTGGGTCAATCGTGGCAGTGCTACCGTTGCTTTTTCCTGAATGAAAATATCCGTTATGCTCTCAGTGTAGTTCGATTCCTTTGGATTCACCTCAATAATAGTAGCGCCTTTCCTTTTGGCAATATTCGGTATCATCGAGGCCGGCATAATTTCACCAGTGGTGCCAATCAGGAGAAAGACATCAGCCACTTCTGCTTCATGAAACGACAACCTATTAGTTTGCTCTGGAATTGGTTCGCCAAAGAAAACAAAATCAGGTTTCAAAATATGGCCACAACTCGTGCATAGAGGGGGAAGGTTACCTAAATCTATCTCCGACACGCGGTATCTTTTCCCACATTTCTCACATACACAATACTGTGAAGTCCCGTGAAACTCATAAACAGTTTTGCTCCCAGCTTCATAGTGAAGATTGTCTATGTTTTGAGTTATCGTTGCCTTTATCACTCCCTTCTGCTCCAGGGTAGCAAGTGCATAGTGTGCCGCATTTGGCTTGGCCTGACCAAAAAAATCATAAAAAATCTCTTTAATTAGTATCCATGATTCTTTTGGCCTTTGGTGAAAATAATTTATATCAAGAAATGTTGGATCATACTTGCTCCATAGCCCGTCCTTCCCACGAAAAGGAGGAATTCCACTTTCTACTGAGATCCCAGCTCCGGTAAAAACAACAGCCCGGTTTGCATTTTTAATTGCCTCTGCTGCGAGTTTGTACATGGGTACCCTATTAAAATTCCTTGAATAGCCTGGCAAAAGAATGTCCTGGCGCCTTGATGTCGAGATCGAGGAAATAGCCAAAAGGTGTTTGATGGGTTATATATCCGGCATTTATAAGTCGAGATTCAGCGTTATCCAGAAGTTGTCTGGTGATTTCCGGATCAGCTTTTTGTTCCGACAGGTGGGCAAAAGAGTGTAATACTACTTTCTCTGTTTCATTTTTCCTCGCCGCCCATTTTAAATTCTTGATGAGCTTTGTTTCAATCGCAGAAAGATTTTCTTCATCTCGTGGCTCGGCATGTATGAATCCCAACAGGGCATTTTCAATTACTTGTTCCACATCTCTATCAGGCGCTGATTCGAGATTCTTTGAGCTCGTTTTATAGGCAAATTTATCTGCATAAATCATGAGTAATTTCACTTCATACCTCCTATTATTTGGTATTTAGGGGTTTCCCGATAAAATTGGAATTTAGATGTGAATGTCTACCCTATACCTCTTCTGCAATTTTTATTACAGCATTGCCCTCAACTTTTCCTTGCTTCACTCGAATCAGTGCGTCTGGAAGTTCATCAAAGTGGAAAACCTCAATAGATGATTTAAAATTTTCCTGGTTAGCGATAGCTAAAAATTCAATGCCATCTCTTTTTGTAATATGCGCTAAACTAATAACGGAACGTTCCTGCCAGATCAGGTTATAGTCATTTATTTCAATTGGAGTCATTGTTACCGGACCCAATACAAGCCTGCCACCACTTTCCAAATGCGATAACGCATGGGAAACTAAATTTCCAGCAGGCGGGAAGATAATACCCCCATCCAACCTATCCGGAATTTTGTCGTCATACCCACCAACCCAGTAAGCGCCAAGCTGTTTTGCTGCCATCCTGTTTTTTTCACTGCGGGTAATTACATAAACTTCAATATTCTTATGCTTAGCCACCTGCAGTACATACGTGGCAGTGGGACCAAAACCATACAGCCCCAATCTATCCCCTGACTGCAACCCTGTTAAACGGAATGCACGATACCCAGCAATGCCGGGGCACATCAAGGGCGCTATTTCTACAAACGACTGTTTTTCGCCAAGATGAAAGGCAAAATCAGCATCGATAACACTATATTCAGCAAAACCGCCATCTGCGTCCCAGCCCGTAAAATGAGCCTCAGAACATAAATTTTCTCTACCTGATAAACAAAATTTACATTGTCCGCAGGTACTGTTGAGCCAGGCAATGCCTGCTCTATCTCCAATTTTGAAATTGCTTACCTTCTCTCCTATAGTATCTACTACGCCCACTATCTCATGGCCTAAAATCAGCGGTGACTTTTTCAGTGGCAAGTCGCCTTCAGCTACATGAATATCGGTTCGACAAACGCCGCAGGCAACGTTTTTTATTCTTACCTCACGTGCTCCTGGATGAGGGGTATGGACCTCTTTTAGTTCAAGAGGCCGTTCTTCAATCGGCGCTTGCTTTTCAAGAATCCATGCCTTCATTTTAGCCTCGAAATAGGTTACATGTGAGATAAGTATCAGCCACAAACCCGCCTGCCGTCCGGGGGGCAGGTTATCACGAATTATCACGAAAATTTATTTAACAGAATTTTATTCCCGCCTGCCGGATGGCGGGCAGGTTCATTTGTGTCCATCCGTGGCGGAATACTTACGAGTGAAGTTAGTGAAGCATTTCCGTTACACTCATGACTAATGACCAGTGAGGTTACCTATATTATGCCCTCCTGACCCTCTCTTTTATTCGCTGGATATGCCCTCTGCCCAACCCCTTGACCTCACAACCTAACTTAAAGAGTCTTTCTATTTTTTTATCATCAAGGATGCCAAAACAGTCAACCACTGCCAAAGGGCCACCTGCCATTTTAACAATATCATCTGGCTTTAGTTTCAGGTATTCGGTGTGCCTGACAGCCAAAACTACTGCATCAGACTCTTTTAGGGCCTCGGCTATTGTTAGGGACATCCTTAACTCTTTAAGGTGTTCCTGATTTCTAAAAAACCGAGAGCGACTCTCCCCTACTGCTGGATAGGTATCCTGACTCTCAAATTCCCACCAGTGCTCGACATAAGGATCATGCACCTTAATCTCTGTGCCCATTTCAACCAACTTCCTTACAATTAGTTCCGACCCACTATACCTGGTATCTCCCACATCTTCACGGTAGGATGCCCCGAGGATTGTTATTTGGGATGCCGCCACAATTTTACCCATGTTGCGCAGGGCGTCTCTCACCAGTTGTGCAACATGCAATGCCCTTGTATCATTTATATTTATGGCATCGGGCGTAATCTTAAATATTTCATTTTCAAAACCGAGCAGGTGTTTGTATGCCCACAACCCCAAACCGCCATCTTTTGGCAGACAATACCCACCAATTCCAGGTCCAGGAAATATCATGTTACTGTGGGTGGGTCTGATCTTTATGGCATCGATAACCTTAATCAGGTCAACTCCGTTTGTTTCAGCGAATAGGCTCCACTCATTTAAAAAGGCAAGTATCGTGGCCCTGTAGCTGTTTTCTACAACCTTACACGTCTCACTTTCAATAGGTCTATCAAGAACAGTTATTGGGAAATTGTCAACATCTATAACTTCCTTCAAGAATGCTACTACCTTTTTTTCACTTTTTTTATTTATACCACTGCAAACCCGCCAGAAATTGCGTATGGATCTTACATAATCTCTCCCCGGCATTACCCTTTCAAAAGAGTGGGCTAAAAGTGGGTCGGTTGTAATTCCTCTTTTTTTAAAGGCCGTTTTGATAATCGGATTGGCAATATACTCGGTTGTGCCTGGAGGAACTGTTGTCTCGATCAACACAAGACAGTGGGGTTCAATGAGTTTACCAATGATCTTGAAACTATCCTCAAGCGCTCCCATTTCAGCATGGCCACTTTGAAGATTACCAAGCTCCTCTTTTAAAAAGTCACACTGAACATCAACTACAAGGACATCTGCGAGTTTTAAGGCATCATAGGTATACGTGGCTGTTAAGGTCTTTTTGTCTGTGACACAGCGCTTAATCAACTCTTCAACAGTAGGGTCTTCCGCACTCACAGGAGAAATGCCCTTGTTAAATAAAGGAATTTTCCAGAAGCTCCGCGTGCTTGGTCTTTGCATACCAATAACAAATTTAGTGGACTGGCCTGTTTTCTTATCCATACTATCTGCAACAACTGCTGCCATAACAGCCCCAACAAAGCCGAGTCCCATAACAACAACTATCTCATGTCCTTTTTCCCTCTCTTTTTTTGTAATTAGAGATAGCCGTTCATATTCCCTCTTGTAATCATCCTCTTGGGGAATAGCAAATCGTTCTCCATCTGGACTGATTGAATATTCCATAATAACTCCTTTATGTAAGTGCCTAAAGTACTTAAAGTTTAAAGTTCCCGCCCGCCTCGTCCCGCAAAGCGGGACGGGCAGGCCTAAAGTTAAAAACCTCTCAATACCTCAATTCTCAATATCTAAATCCCTAAATTAAATTGCCCAATTTCTCAATCAACTCCTTTGTTACTTCTTCAACGCTATTTTTTCCATCCAGTTCCACAATGGCCGGGACACCGCTCTTATCTGATAAATTCCTGTAGTATTTTACTGCTGCAATGGTGCCATCTTCTGCATCATAATAGATATTATGTCTCTTATCAATTGCTACTTCATCCTGATCATCGTCCCGTTTCCTTAACTCCCCACCGCATATCCTGCATCTATCGCCATCTGGTCTGATGGCCTCTATATTGATATTATTTGGGTGGTTATTATCATTTACACAGAGTCTTCTGCCCATAATCCTCTTTTTAGCTATCTCTCTATCCAGGATAATTTCAATAAGAACATCTGCATCAATGCCTTCACGCATCAATGCCTCATTCAAACTAACAGCCTGATTAAGGTTTCGTGGAAAACCATCCAAGAGCCAGCCATTAATACAGTCTTCCTCTTTAAGCCTATTAAGAACCATCGGTATAGTTATTTCATCAGAAACCAATTCTCCTCTATCTATAGAGGACTTGGCCATTTTCCCTAATTCTGTGCCTTTTGATATATTCTCCCTAAATATCACACCTGTTTCAATATGGGGTATTTTCAATCTTTCTTTTATAATCGCCCCCTGGGTACCTTTCCCACTTCCGTTAGGACCAAAAAAGAGTATGTTCATTGTTTATTCTCCCTTCAAGACGTTAAGCAAAAAGTCTGGAAACGGGACTATCTTGTTGTATCTATCCAGACAGGCATGGACTGTATAGCCCCCCACAACAATATCCTCTCCTCTATAAATGGCATAATCAAATCTACTACTTGCCCTTTTTACAAAACCAATCATGGTTTCAATTGTCAATAAGTCATCATATAGAGCAGGTTTAATATATTTTAGGTAGGCCTCTGTTGTTGGTAGAAAAAACCCTCTATCTTCAACCTCTCTGTATGTTAAACCCGCCTCCCTTAATAGCTCTGTCCTGCCTATCTCAAAGAGTTTGAGATAATTTGCATAATAGACAATAGCCATTGAGTCACAATCACCATGAATAACCCGGTAATAGGTAACATTCTTTGCTTTTTGCTGCTTTCTCGTGGCTGTTTTTTTGTTGCTCATTACTTGTTTAAAACTCAGTTACTATTCAGCCACAAACCTGCCTGCCCCGATACAATCGGGGCGGGCAGGTTCATTCGTGTCCATTCGTGTCCATTCGTGGCTAAATATTTACAAGCCCTGTCATATATACTTTTCCAGTTCAGCTTGTAAATCCTCATACGTTTCAATAACAGGGAAACTGGTAAATTCTTTTTTTATGTTCTCAGGCGGTCTAAAAAGGATGCTTTCATTCGCTTCACTTAGCATAGTGGTATCATTGTAACTATCTCCAATTGCAATTACTTTATAGCCCAAGTCCTTTAAAGCCTTTACCACATGCCTTTTACCATCCTTTTGTCGAAGTCGATAATCGATAATTGTTCCATCCAGATCAATAATAAGAGAGTTACAAAAGAGAGTAGGCCTATTGAGCTTTTCCAAAAAGGGGCCGGCAAACTCGACAAATGTATCAGAGACAAGAATAAGCTGAAATCTCTCTCTAATCCATCCCAAAATCTTTGTAGCCCCATCCAGAGGGTTCATTGACTGTATGACCCTTTGGATATCCGTGATCTTAAGGCGTTCTCTTTTAAGGATCTCCAGCCTCCTTTTCATCAACTGATCATAATCAGGAATATCCCTGGTCGTTAATTTGAGTTCTTGTATCCCTGTCCTTTCTGATACACTGATCCAGATTTCAGGTACAAAAATCCCTTCAAGATCTGGGCAAACGATATGCATTTAGATTCCTGTCTTTTTCTCCACCCTGAAAAGAACTGTCTTTTCAGTTACAATGTCAAGCTTATCAATAAGCTCCAGAGATTTTCTGACGTCACACTCCCTTGCTTCATGGGTAAGCATTACCACTGGGACAGATCCATTTACCTCTCTCCTTTTCTGGATAACAGAGGCGATACTTATATTGTGAGCACCCAAAATTCCAGATATCTTAGAAAGGACCCCTGGGCTATCTACTGCGGAAAACCGAAAATAATAATCAGTAATTATCTGATCCATAGGTTTAATAGTTAGTTTCTTTGCTGGAGAGCGTGCAAAGGACAGGGGTGAAATCCTCCTGGTAATACCTTTAATGTGATTTCTGGCTATATCCATCAAATCAGACACCACTGCACTTCCCGTAGGTCTTCTACCAGCACCGAGACCGTAAAAGAGAGTAGGCCCTACAAAATCACCTTCAACATACACAGCATTATATGCCTCATTGACATTTGCCAGGATATGATCCAGGGGAACAAAAGCCGGGTGCACCCTGGCCTCAATTTGACCATCTGCCTCCCTTGCAATAGCCAGCAATTTTATACAATAGCCAAACTCACCTGCAAACCTTATATCCTCAGGGCAAACCCCATTAATTCCTTCCTTATAGACATCCTCATACGTAAAAGGGCGCCCAAAGGCCAGAGAAATAATGATGGTCAATTTATGAGCAGCATCACTTCCATCAATATCCAGGGTTGGATCTGCCTCTGCATAACCGAGTTTTTTGGCTATTGAGAGTGCTTCATTAAAAGAAAGCCCTTCTTCTGTCATCCTCGTTAAGATATAATTGGATGTTCCATTCAAAATAGCAAGAACTGCTTTAATCCGGTTTGCTGCCAGGCCCTCTCTAAAGGCCCTCACAATAGGAATACCTCCGGCAACACCTGCCCCAAAGGCAATATCAACATTGTATTTTTCGGCCGCCTCAAACAAAATCCTGCCATGTTTGGCTATCAGGGCCTTATTGGCTGTAACCACATGTTTTCCTCTTTCCATAGCCATTAAGATATATTTCATCGCCTGATCATAGCCACCGATTAATTCCACAATGATATCTATCTCAGGATCATTGATTATTTCCAATGCATCGGTCGTAAGAAATCCAGGGTCAATCTCTACTCCTCTGTCAGATACAATATCCAAATCTGCAATTTTTTTTACTACTATCTCTGCACCAACCCTATCCTTTATCAGTTCTTGGTTATGGAGCAGGAGCTCCACCACACCTGCCCCTACTGTTCCGAAGCCAACTAGACCAACATTTATTTGAGACATCTGTCTACTCCACTATAATATCTTTTTAATCCCTCTTATAGCCTGGTTAATCCTATGGTTGTTTTCAACCAGGGCAAATCTAATATATCCTTCACCATATTGCCCAAAACCTATACCTGGAGAAACTGCTACTTTAGCCTCTCGTATGAGCAATTTTGAAAATTCCAGGGAACCCATCTTTGTACAGCTATCTGGTATTTTTGCCCATACAAACATAGTAGCTTTAGGTTTCTCTATATTCCAGCCAATCCTTTCCAAACCATTGATCAGGGTATTTCTTCTCTGCTGATAAACTTTTGCCATCTCACTTACACAGTCATAGGGTCCTTTTAAGGCAATAATAGAGGAAATTTGTATAGGCTGGAAAATACCATAGTCGAGATAGCTCTTTATCTTTCGTAAAGCTGCTACCATTTTGCTGTTACCAAGGCAAAAGCCTACCCTCCAACCGGGCATAGAAAAACTTTTCGTAAGGGAGTAAAATTCCACGCCTATCTCTTTGGCCCCACGTACTTGAAGAAAACTGGGGGGCTTATAGCCATCAAAAACCAGATCTGCATAGGCAAAGTCGTGAATAACCATTATCTCATGATCAGTGCAAAACTCCACGATCTTTTCAAAAAACTCTCTATCCACTATATTGGTAGTCGGGTTATGGGGATAGGATATTATCAACATCTTTGGTCTTGGCCATGTCTGCTTTGTTGCTGTTAAGAGATCATCAAAAAAATCTCTGTCAGTCCCAATAGGAATTCCTCTGAGATCGCCCCCAGCAATAACTACTGAATATGGATGAATGGGGTATGTAGGATTAGGAGCAAATACCACATCACCAGGGGATATAGTGGCTAAAACTAAATGGGCTATCCCCTCCTTGGCGCCAATAGTGACAATAGCCTCCTCCTCAGGATCTATCTCAACCCCAAAGCGGAGCTTGTACCAATCAGAAATAGCATGCCGAAGTTTGGTTATCCCCCTTGAGGCAGAATATCTATGGTTTTTCGCTTTTTGAACCGCCTCCACCATCTTCTTGACAATATGTTCAGGCGTTGGCAAATCTGGATTACCCATCCCCAAATCAATAATATCCTCGCCCTTTTTTCTTGCATCCATCTTCAACTCATCAACAGCAGCAAAAACATACGGAGGCAAACGGTCAATCCTTGGAAACGTATACATTTTTTCTCCTTCCTGCAAAATTCGGTCTTTATACTACACAAGATATAACATAGTCAAAATTTTCTTTTCTTTTTTTCCCTCCTCTACTCACCACTCCTTCTTAAATAAATAAGATTTCTATCTTCTTTTCTTTTAAAATGATTTCAGACATCAATATGCTATAATGATAAGGTGAAATACAAAATAATAGGTAACTATTCGTGTTGCCAGGCTCATCCTTTTTTCACGTTGAATCCCGCCTGCCGTCAGGCGGGCAGCCGTGAATCCCTGAACTTTGAACCTGAGTTGTTACGATAATAGTTGAATTTCATCAAAAGATAGGGTAGCAGAAAGATGTCCTTAAAAATTACCAACTCACTTATTTTAAAAGTTTGGCGAATCGCATGCTATTTATTGTAAGCAGTATTACTATAAATTAATAGAGGTTTTAAAACCATGACATATAAAAAAAGAAAAGATAGTTACGCAGATGCTGGTGTAGATATAGATGCTGGTAAAAATTTTGTTGAAATTATAAAGCCCATAGTAAGCAAGACATTTAAATCGAATGTCTTGAGTGATATAGGAGGCTATGCCGGTCTTTACTCACTTAGCTTAGGAAACATTAAAAAACCCATTCTCGTTTCATCTACTGATGGTGTGGGCACAAAGTTAAAGATAGCTTTTATGCTCAACAAACACGACACAATTGGGATAGATCTGGTAGCCATGTGCGTCAATGATATCCTTGTACAGGGTGCAACCCCCCTTTTTTTTCTGGACTACCTTTCAATGGGCAAACTTAACCGTGATACAGCAGTAGAGATCATAAAGGGTATCACCAGGGGTTGCAAAGATGCTAAATGTGCCCTAATCGGTGGGGAAACGGCTGAAATGCCTGGATTTTATGCGAAAGAAGAATACGATCTTGCCGGATTCGCTATAGGACTTGTAGACAATGATCAGATCATTGACGGCAGTGAGATCGCAATTGGACACCGGTTGATTGGAATAGGCTCCAGTGGGCTTCACAGCAATGGCTATTCTCTCGTCAGAAAAATATTTTTTGATACTCTCAAAATGTCTGTAAATGATTATGTTGATGAATTTGGAAGGACAGTTGGGGAAGAATTGCTCGAGCCAACAAACATCTATGCTAAGACATTAAATCCCCTCATAAAAAATTTTCATATCTATGGAATCTCACACATAACCGGTGGTGGGATTATAGAAAACCTTCCCAGGATTCTACCTACTAATTGCCAGGCGATAATCAGCCAATCATCGTGGACTCCGCAACCCATCTTTGATTTTATCAAGAAAGCAGGAAATCTTGCTGAAGAGGAGATGATAAGAACCTTTAACAATGGTATCGGTCTGATACTTATCGTCGCTGAAAAGGATGTTCAGGACATTATGCAACAAATTCAGGTAATGGGAGAAAAAGCATACCAGATAGGATGGATAGAAGAAAGGAAGCCAAAAGATTCTGCACTGAAATTTATTGATTGAGGTTAATTACTCAGCCACTAAGGCACCAAGACACAAAGGGTATTAAATGGTTAATGAAAAATTATCAATTCTCAATTTTAAATTTTAAATTTTCTAATCTTAGTGACTTCGTGCCTTGGTGGCCTAATAGTAACGATTGAGGTTTTACTGTTTTGCCTATCTTGATAAGTAGCTGCCTCCTTGGCATTAAGTGCCGTTATGACGGCGGTCATAGCCGATCTGAAGAAATTATTGAAAAGGCACAAGAAATACAATTTATACCTATCTGCCCTGAACAGTTAGGAGGTTTATCCACTCCCCGGGCACCATCCTACATTGTTGAAGGTGATGGAAAAGGAGTCCTTTCCGGACATTCACGGGTAATAAATTCTTTGGGAAAGGATGTAACAAGGGCCTTTATTAAAGGGGCCCAGGAAAGCCTTAAGCTGGCAAGATTAACAGGCGCAACAAAGGCAATTTTAAAAAATAAAAGCCCCTCATGCGGCCTCAATACCCCATATTGTGAAACAGATACTGGATATGGTCTGGGTGTAACAGCCGCACTCCTTCTAAGTGCCGGTATTAACATAATTGAAATAAATCCAGAGGAAAAAAATAAAGACGTGATAGAAAAGTTACAACTTTTATGAAAGATATTTTTTAAGGTAGTTGCCCGCCAAAATCTAAAGGTTTAATTCGAACATCTGCTCTTCTATATCCTGGCCCCACTGCCTAACCTCATGAGCTTTGCATAGCCTGAATCCTTCTTTTTCATATAGATAACGCGCGGATTCCAGGCCTTTGAAGGTCCATAAATATACTCTTTTGTAGCCAGCCTCTTTGCAAAATTCGATCGATTTTTTCAGCAATGTTTTGCCAATTCCACTCCTTTGAAACCTTGGTGTAACAATAAACCACCGCAGGCGTGAGCCTTCCTTGCCTTGATTGCGCCCATCTATGACAATAGAACCTGCAAACTCTCCCGCTACAGTAGCTGTCCAGAAACCATCTCTATCTTCCTGAAATTCCATCAGGAACTCTGAAAGCTCTCTTCCAACCTGCGTTTCAAAAGAGATATCAAACGCCCAATTCTCATAATAGTAGATGGCATGCTCCTCAGTTATTTTGCCAACAACACCTGGGAAATACCCGGTCAACTTTAGCTGACTCAATTCAAAACTTGTCACCGCTGATATCTCCAAGAGTAGAAATTGAACAAAAGTGAGAGTAGTAGTTTGTACACAATTGCAAAGAGCTTTGAAAATGAAAGAAATGGTATGGCTTATAAGAAATCTATCATCAAAAATTTATCAATTTTCCTTTAACAGATTACCCCTATCCATAAAGATAGGCCTTCGCAACTGTTTTTTCTTCTAGAATGGCATCAATTTTTGCCTGAATCTCTTCTCTTGCTGGATTATTATCCCAGGCATTCCAGTCTTCAAGGCTGTTCCAGGTGCTTATCACAATAAACTCGTCTGGATCGCTAATCCCTTTCAAGGTTTCACCAGAGATATATCCCTTTTGATTCATAGCTTTTAATCGTAGCTCCATCAAAAGGGGAAGCAAATCCTTCTGTTTTCCTTTAGCCACTTTTCTCGTAATTATAACCTTGATTGCCATTTTTCCTCCCTCCAAATGTTGTTACCTAAAATATGAAACTACTTTTAGTTTATAGATTACCAATACCCTATAAATTTATCAACATAGATTTTAACTACACAGGTTCAAAGTTCCGGGTAGTTACCATAGATTTTTATATAAATTTCTTGACAGGCTTAAGGAGTGCATGGAATATACCAGTCTTAACAAAAGATTTTGTAGAGAGGTGCATATTCAGCCACGAATGGACACGAATAGACACAAATAAACCTGCCCGCCATCCGGCAGGCGGGAATAACATTCTGTATAAAAGAATTGTTAAATAATTGTTCGTGATAATTTGTGGCTGATTAATTAAGCAGAGAGAAAATATGATCGGCATATCTAAATTATACTGTGGAACGGTTGAAGCATCTGATCCTATCAGATATGGCAGACAATCAAAGAAACTACCAGCTCACCTGCTTCAGTTTTCTTCTGATAAAAAACCGGTAGTCGTGTGGAATATTACCAGGACCTGTAATTTAAATTGCATCCACTGTTATGCCAGGGCTGTTCATCAAACTCAAGATACGGAGTTAACCACAGAAGAAGGCTTTAATCTCATCGATGATCTGGCAACCTTCGGGGTACCAGTTCTTCTTTTCTCTGGAGGGGAACCCTTACTGCGGTCAGATTTGCCTGAGCTAACCAGATACGCCGTGAGTAAAGGCATGAGGGCAGTCATCTCTACTAATGGCACCCTTATTACTGAAGAAAAAGCCATACTGTTAAAAGATGCTGGCGTTTCCTATGTTGGCATAAGTCTTGATGGCCTGGAAAAGATAAATGACCACTTTAGAGGGGTTAAGGGCGCATTTAAGAAGGCAGTTAATGGGATAAAAAACTGCCAAAAGGTAGGACTTAAGGTTGGATTACGATTCACTATAAACAAGTTGAACATAGATCAGGTGCCGGGTATTTTTGATCTCGCAGAAAAGATGAACATCGACAGGATCTGTTTTTATCATCTTGTTTATTCCGGGAGGGGATCAGATTTAGTTGATCAAGATCTTTCCCATATAGAAACCAGGAAAATAGTAGACATTATCATGGACAGGACCAAGGATATGTATAACAGGGGATTAAAAAAGGAGGTCTTGACTGTGGATAATCATGCTGATGGCCCCTATCTCTATTTGAGAATGCTCAAAGAAAATAGTCCTCGGGCAGGAGAAGTCTTAGAGCTTCTCAAGATGAATGGAGGAAATAGCTCAGGTGAAGGAATAGGCTGCGTAAGCTGGGATGGTGTAGTGTATGCAGATCAGTTCTGGCGTGAACATTCCTTTGGCAATGTTCTTGTGAGGCCCTTCAGTCAAATATGGTCTAATTTAACCAATCCTTTAATGGCCCAGCTGAAAGATAAACGCCGATATGTAAAGGGAAGATGCGCCAGTTGCAGGTGGCTTGATATATGTAGTGGTAACTTCCGAGCCAGGGCCGAGGCAGTAAGCGGCAATATATGGGGAGAGGATCCAGCCTGCTATCTAACAGATAAGGAAATAGGCTTAGATTAAGATGCCTTTGAAAATGAAAAAAATATTCCTCTCCTTTTTTTCCTCCCTAAAATTAACGATCATCCTTTTAATTATCATTGCTGTTGCATCTATATTAGGGACAATTATTCCCCAGCAATATCAAGGAGGAGAATCTTTTAGGCATCTTAATCCTGGATTGTTTAAAGTCTTTAATTCTCTTCAACTATTTGATATGTACCACTCTGTCTGGTTCATCATCCTGATGGGGCTCCTGTCTTTAAACCTTATAGTTTGTTCCTTGGATAGATTTCCTGCTTCCTGGAAACTTTTTAGCAATATTCCTTCTCCTGACAGGAAAAAACCCTTTGAAAATCTTCCCCCTGAAAGCGTCATTCTAATTGAAAAAGATCGTAATGAAGTTATTGAAAGTGTGAAAAATATTCTCACAAAAAGATACAAAAAGATCAGAAGAAAAGATGCTGACAGCATTACTTTTTTTTATGGAGAAAAAGGGGCGTATTCTAATTTTGGTGTGTATGTTATGCATTTAAGCATCCTGATAGTTATTATAGGTGCAATAATAGGGTCTTTGTTAGGATTTGGAGCCTTTGTAAATATACCTGAGGGGGAATCTACCAATACTGTCCATTTGGGAAGACAAAAGGGAGTTAAGAAATTAGATTTTACTGTCAGATGCGATAAATTTACTATTTCTTTCTATGATAATGGAATGCCTAAAGAGTATCGATCGAATCTAAGTTTTATTAAAGATAAAAACGTTATTCTTCAAAGGCCCTTACTGGTCAACCATCCAATAACATTTAATGGAATCAGATTTTATCAGGCAAGCTATGGATCAACTCCTGGTGGCCAGGCACATATAACTGTTAATAGAGAAAATAAAGAAGAAACTACTATAAAGGTTAAACAAAAGGATTCATTTTATCTGAAAGAAAAAAATGCAAAGGTTAAGATATTAAGAATAGAAAAAAATCTTATGTCTATGGGACCAGCTGTGCTAATCAATATCCAATCACCTGAAGGCAATATGCGATTCTGGGTATTCAAACACATAGAAAAGATTAGAGAAAGAATCCCCGGGCTGTTTAAAAAAGTGCCAAAATTTAATCCTGGCCGCTATAAGCCATACTATTTCGAGCTCAACAAAATAGAGAACAACTATTATACCGGCCTCCAGCTAAGCCACGATCCGGGTGTTGTAATTGTGGCAATTGGATCAATTTTTATTATACTTGGTTTATTTATCACCTTTTTCTCCTCCCATAAAAGGCTATGGATAAGGGTGGATGACCAAGAAGGCAAGAGCAGAATATCTGTTGGAGCCACAAGTAATAAAGATCCTGTTGGTCTAAAGCGGGAGACAGAACATCTGTTAAGCTATCTTAAAAAGCAGTTATAGGTCAATAAGGGAAAGATTTTGTATTGACGGGATATCTTGAAAATGTCAAATGACAAAGCTGAAAGCTCAAATTCACCCTGTTAAATCCCCCACAGGGGGTTCGACAAAGCGGAAATTTAACAGGGTAAATGCCAAAATCCAAAGTCCAAATAGAAATGCTTTTACATCGAAATATGTAACTTCTTAATAAGTACAGGTAATAGCTATGGATTCCCGCCTCCGCGGGAATGACTTTTGAGTGTAAATATCTGTCATTCCTGCGAAAGCAGAAATCCAGTCTTTAGTCACAAATGTAATCTACTCCAATTTATTGAGAAGTTACTGAAATATTTGGATTTGATTTGATATTTGGATTTTGACATTTGAAATTTTAACTAAAGTGATCATTGTCAAAACTTTGCATGATATGCGGACTATACATCAAAAAACAATCTTAAAAGTTATGCTTATATGATTATCAATACAACAATACTTAGTTGGGTAACCTTTATTTATTTTGGTTCAGCCATATTTTATATCTTTAAAATGGTCACAGGAAGAGAATTCTGGGGACCGCTTGCCTCAATTATTGCCTTTATCGGGCTTATTGCCCAGACCGTGGGTCTAATCCTGAGATGGTTCGAGTCCTACAAGATGGGAATTGGACATGCACCACTTTCCAATCTATATGAATCTCTCATCTTTTTTTCCTGGACTATAGTACTACTCTATCTGATTATAGAATGGCGAATCAAGAGCAGGAATCTTGGCGCCTTTGTGGTTCCTTTTGCCTTCTTTTCAATGGCCTTTGCCTCCTTTTCTCCAAATGTCAACGCCAGGATACAGCCATTGATTCCCGCCCTCCAAAGTAACTGGTTGATAAGCCATGTTATCACCTGCTTTTTTGGATACGCTGCACTTACCATAGCATGTGGCCTTGGATTTATGTACCTCTTAAAAGGATTAGAGAAAGGGGAAAGGCCACGTCTTTTTTTTAGACTTTTACCGGGTAGAGAAATAGTAGATGAGCTTACCTATCATAGTGTTGTTATTGGCTTTATCTTTTTAACTTTGGGAATTATTACTGGTTCAGTTTGGGCCTACTCTGCCTGGGGATCATACTGGAGTTGGGATCCAAAGGAGACATGGTCTTTGATAACATGGCTCATCTATGCTGCAATGCTTCACTCAAGATTCGTTCGTGGCTGGAGAGGAAAAAGGATGGCCATAATGAGCATAATTGGTTTTGCCTCTGTGCTTTTCACCTATTTCGGTGTTAATTATCTCCCTGGATTGCATAGCTACTTTTAAATAATTAAAAAGTTACTTGTCATCTTTCATTGGTTATTAGTTTAATTTGAAGTTCCCTAACCATTTCTATTAACCACAAATGACAAATGACTATTGACTAATGACATCCATACTATGATCAGATCTATCTTTATCTGGACATTCATTGGTGTAATAAATACCTTTATCTGGGCACTGTTTGGGATTTTCTTATCCCTCTTTTCCACTACTGGTAGGATTACACATTTCTACTGTGCTGCCCTATGGTCAAAGACTATTCTTTGGGGCTCAGGTGTGAGGGTGGAAATAAATGGGCTTGATATAATAGATAAAGATAAGACCTATATCTATATTCCAAATCACCTGAGTTTTTTTGATATATTCGCCCTATTGGCATATCTCCCGGTTGATTTTAAATTCATTCTTAAAAAGGAACTGATGCGGATTCCAATCCTTGGCTGGGCAATGAGGAGAGCAAGATACATAAGCATTGACCGCTCCTCTCCAGCAAAGGCCAAAAGTACCTTTAAACAGGCGGTAGATAGAATTAAGAGCGGGGGGGCTTCAATAGTAATATTTGCCGAAGGCACTCGTAGCAAAAATGGGCATTTGCAGCCTTTAAAGCGAGGTGCCTTTTACCTTGCTATTGAATCAGGCGCTCCCATTGTTCCAGTAGCTATCAAAGGCACCTGCAAGATTATGCCAAAGGGGAGCTTCAAGATAAAAAAAGGATCAATAACAATTAAACTTGGCAGGCCTATTGAAACAATCCATTACAAAAGGCAAGATATGCCTGATCTTATAGAAAAGGTTACCGTGTGTTTGAAGTCCATGTTAGAAGAATAGAGCAAATTTTCCCTATTTATTTAATAAATTGATCATCATCCTGGCATTGGTAATGGCTTGGGCTTTTTTATGATTATTAAAGAATATAAACACCTTCTCCGTTTGTTCTGCTAATTTATAAATTTTAGGAAGCCAACCTTTAAGTTCATCTTCACTATAAAGATAATCGTATCTTTCTTTTGAATCTCCTGTATACCATTTTGAGCGATTGCGACCATGAAACCGGATATAACCTATATCAGAAGTTGCGACTACAACTGAGGGAAGAAGACCTCTCAGAGGAGGTTCATCCACACAAACAAAACCAGCATTCAACTCCTTTAAGGTGGTATAAACCGAATCTTTTAACCATTCCCTTTGCCTGAACTCCACACATACTGGCATTGGGTTAAATCCTTTAATAAGTGATTGCAGATAGACCCTTGAATTGGGAGTATAATGAAAGCTTTGAGGGAATTGCAAGAGTATGGCACCAAGCGTGTTACTTTGCGAAAAGGGTGCTATGGGATCCTTAAACTGAGGTAATATCTCATGTATCGATTGATCTGTAATTTCATGGGTAAGACCTTTAAATGCCTTGATGACAAATTCAACTTTATGGCCTGATTTTTCTAACATCTGCCTGCATTGAGAGAGTGTTGGTATTCTGTAATATGAAAAATTTAGCTCAACCGTATTAAATTCCTGGCAGTAGAAGGACAAAAAATCAGATTGAGGGAGATGAATGGGATAAAAATTATCTTTCCACTCATTATAAGAAAAGCCAGATGTGCCAATCAAGATCTTTGCCATTTTTCAAATAGTGGAAATGTAAGTTTCGATGGTGCCAGCCGATCGTTGTTAGTTAAAGATCACTTATGAGATTGTGCCTTTGATAGGATAGTTCTAATGTCGTGAGGTATATCAATTGCCTTGAATTTCAAAGGATCGGAAACATCTAAACAGATCCTTTTTTCAAATCCCTTTACCATAAGGGCCCTGTCCGAGAGACGGGAGATATCATGCCGTAACAGCACTACCTTATCTGAAATATCATCAATATATGTGACAATTTCAATCCATTCATTGTATCTCCCTGGCAGATGATATCTACACCCAGTCTCTAAAAGACCAAATATAATTCTCCGTTCCTTCCATAGGCTCCCTAAAGTAAGGTTGAGAGATTGAAAGAACACATGGGCACTTGCATCGATCCACTTATAGTAGTGGGGATAAAAGACAATTCCAAGGGAGTCAAGATCTCCCCATACTATCTGTCTCTTCAATGTAGTCTTTTTCATAAGGGTAACATTCAATCAAAGATGGCTTCAACGAATTCTCTTGGATCAAATATCTCAAAATCCTCAAGCCCTTCGCCAGTACATATAAATGAGAGAGGAATGTGGAGCTTCTGAGAAATACCAATGACAGCACCACCTTTGGCTGTTCCATCCAATTTAGTCAGGATAATATCTGTCACTCCGAGTGACTCTGCAAATACCTGGGCCTGGGCAATTGCATTTTGGCCAGTAGTAGCGTCAATGATAAGGGTCACTTGTTGGAGAGCTCCAGAAACCTGTTGAGTAGCGATCCTTTGAATTTTCTTCAGCTCTTCCATTAAGTTTGATTTAGTGTGAAGCCTGCCAGCAGTATCAATAAAAACCCTATCTATTTTCCTGGACTTAGCAGCAGAAAGGGCATCGAAAACAACTGCTGCTGGATCTGCTCCTCTTTTTTGATTGATTACTTCTGCACCTATACGCTCTCCCCAAATCTGTAGTTGCTCTATGGCAGCAGCCCTGAAGGTATCTGCCGCTACCAGCAGTATCTTTTGTCCCCGAGCTTGAAAATAATGAGCCATTTTAGCAATAGTAGTTGTTTTTCCTACTCCATTAACACCGACAAACATCACTACATGTAAAATATTAGGGGGTGAATCTTTTATATTAAAGGTAGGAAGGTCTTGGCCAGCCTCTAACAAAGAAACCATTTCTTCTTTTAAAATGGCTTTTAACTGACCTGGTTTGCTTAGAGATTTCTTTTCTACCTTCTGTGTTAGTCCCTCAATTAACTGCTGACTTACCTCTACACCAATGTCAGAGGTAAAAAGAATCTCTTCGAGATTTTCTAACAGGGGTGGGTCAATTACATTCTTGCTAGTTACTAATGCGTTGAGCCTGTCTGTTAATTTCCTTCTCGTGTTAGATAGTTTATTCCAGAGTCTTCCACCAGGGGCTCTGCCATGAGCAAGGTCTGGTTTATCCAAAGAGGTATTTGCCTCCTTTCATTAGTAAATGAGCTAAAGTGCCTAAAATTATAAGTGCCTAAATTTTAAGAGAAAGAAAATCTGTATAGCGAATTCTTTAGTATCTATCATATCTTTTTAACTTTAAGTACTTTAGGCACTTTAGTTCACTTTAGGCACTCTCTATCGATAATCCTCCAAGTTTACAGAAACAATTTTAGAAGTGCTGCTTTTATCCATGGTCACACCATACAACCGAGCAGCCAGTTCCATTGTATTCCGATTATGGGTAACCGTTATTACTTGGGATGATTTTTCAATCTCCCTCAAAAGAGCATTAAATCGATCTGTATTGGCCTCATCCAAGGGAGCATCCACCTCATCCATTATAATAAACGGACTTGGTTTAATAAGGTAGATAGCAAATAGTAAGGCCATCGCTGCGAGGGCCTTTTCCCCACCTGACAAGAGTCCCATATGAACCAGTCTCTTCCCTGGAGGCTGTGCTTCAACTAATACACCACTTTCTAATGGAAGACTTTCATCAACCAACCTCAGTCTTGCCTTGCCACCATTAAATAGGATTGGAAAAACCTTCTTCAATTTCTCATCAACCTTGCCAAATGTATCAAGAAACTTCTCCTTAGAAATCCTGTTAATTTTTCTAATAGCCTCAGAAAGAGACTCAATCGAGGAAAAGAGGTCCTGTTGCTGTGCCGTTATAAATTTATATCTCTCTTCCAGTTTCTCATATTCATTAATAGCCAGAAGATTCACCTCTCCAATTCTCTCTTTAATACGTAAACAATCTCTGAGCTTTAGTTCATATTGAGCCTCTGAAAAACCTTCCCCCAAATATTTATTGTAATCCCTTTGGAGGTTAATTCCTGTCTCTTCCCCAACCTGAGATAAAATACTCGTACGCTTAAAATCTATCTCTGCCTCTTTTATTCGCGCCCCATTAACTTCTTCCCTTATCTTACTCACCCTTTCCCTTGAAAGAGCAGCCTTTTGCTCTTCTTCTCTTAATTCTCCCCTCAAAATCTCAAATCTATTTTCAGAATCATTGACCTCTTTTTCAAGGTCCTTCTGTCTTTGATAAATGACGGCTAATCCTTCTTTTAATCCCTCCTCTATAATCAAAGAATTGTTGTATTGATCACTATTTGATTGTATCTCTTCTTTTATCCTACCAATTCTTGCCTCTATGTCACTTATAAATTGATCAATCCTCTCTTTTTCCCGCGCGAGACCCCTCTCTTCCTCTTTATATTGGTTATACTTGAGAAGCAATTGGGAGAGATTTTCTTTCGAATAATCAAGGGTGTTTTCCAACTCTTCAACATGAACGTCCTTCTCTGTAGCTATACGTTGAGCCGTTTCCTTCTCCTTAAAGCATGTTGATAGTTTTTCTTCAATATTAGCGAGATGAGACCTTTTCTCATCTCTGTCCTTGCGTAAAGATACTAACTGGCTTACTACATAATGAGATTGCTTTACGAGTTGTTCTAACTCATTCTCAAGGAGGAATATGTCTTTGTCCATTTTTTCAATCTGTTGGGCATAAGATGCTTTATCTCTTTCTAATCGACCAATGAGACTATGTATACCCTCCACTTGTAGATTCAATTGATCAAAATCTGATTGCAATACAGAAATTAGTTTTTCCTTATTCTTTATCTTAAGTGATAATTTTTTCTCCTTTCGCCTTCTCCCAAGCAAGCCTAAAGAATCTTTTCCCAATCTCCCGCCAATTATGACACCCCTATTATCCACGAGATCACCTTCTGGAGTAACCAGGGTTTGTTTACCTTTTCCATTGTTCCAGGCCAATAGAGCCTGGGAGAGGTTATCTACCAGTGCTGAATTACCCAAGAAGGATTCTACCAACGGCCTAATTTTTTGTGCCACAGAAATATGGTTTCTTAAAAGCTTAAAACCATTAAGCTTAACACTCACATTATCAAGAGTCTTTTCTTCTTTAAACTCCCCGATAGGGAGAAAATAACTTCTGCCCATATCTTTTGATCTTAAATATTCAACAGCCTCCCTGCCATCCTCCTGCCGAGCAACAATGACATATTGCAATCTTTCTGCTAAAACTGCCTCAACAGCTAACTCGAATTCTGGTTCAACTTGAATAAAATCTGCCACTACACCTAAAATATTGCCTCCATTTATGCTCTTTTGCCCATAAGAATTCATAATTGTCTGAACGCCTGATCTATACCCTTCATAGTTTTCAATAAGACTTCTAATGGTCTTTAATTGGGAACGAAAGAGATTTAGTTCTAACTCGGTTGCTGAGCATTCAGATTCTTTCTCTCTTCTCACCTCTTCAAGTCTTGTTAGTTTTATTCTCTGTGCTTGTATATTTTTCTCGATAGAGCTTACCTGAATTACTACCTTCTCCCTTCTTTCCCTTTTTTCATCTAACAGAAAAGATGGCTTTTCAAGGTTTTTTGCTATCTCTCTGGAATTCTCCTTAAGCCCATTCTTTCTGATCTCTAACTGGCTAATTATCTCTGTGAGATTGTTTTTTTCACCTCTCAGGCTCGCCTCATTAGTGGCTATCTCGATTAAATAAGATTTTTCTTTTTTCAACTCATCTTTCAATCTGCTCAATGTTTGTCTTTCATCTTTAAAAGCAGAATCATGCTGAAATTGAAGGATCGAGATTTTCTGGATCGATTTTTGCAGTTCCTTAATCCTGGAGTTAATTTTTTCAACTTCAGATTGAAATCCCATTAATTTTTCACTGATTTCCTTTTTCTCTTCATTTAATCTGGTAGAAGTAAGGCTAAATCTTTCCTGGTCAGACGATAAATGTCTGAGTGTATCCTCATTATTTCTGCGCTCTTCCCTAAGAGAAAAAACTGATTCCCTGAGAGCAGATAAGGCCTTTTCTTTCTCTATTATTGCCAAATTCTTAGACTCAATAACCTTCTCAGATTCAGAAAAAAGTGCATCTAATCCTTTTTCCTTATCTATCAAGTCATCAATAATTTTTGCTCTCTTTGCCTTCTCTGTCTGTAATTCACTATATTTATTGGCGTGCAAAACGAGCTTTAAGCGATGAATGTCAGCATTTATCTCTTTGAATCTTCTGGCCTTCCTGGCTTGTCTCTTGAGAGAATTCATCTCTCTTTTAATTTCAAAGAGAAGGTCTTCTACTCTCCTAAGATTTTCTTTTGTTAATGATACCTTTCGTAAAGATTCTTCTCTCCTAACCTTGTACTTAGTAATACCAGCTGCCTCCTCCAAAAGAAATCTTGTTTCTTCTGGTTTTTGCTCTATGATTAAACCTATCTCTCCTTGGGCAATAATAGCATATGATCGATTACCCAATCCGGTGCCCATAAATAAATCGTGGATATCCTTTAATCTGCATGTTGAATTATTGATTAGATACTCGCTCTCACCAGACCTATAAAGCCGTCTACAAATGGATATCTCGCTGGTATCATGGAATTCCTCAGCATCTTCAAATGTCAGGGCTACCTCTGCCATACTCAAGGCCTTTAAAGGACCTGCCCCTGAAAAAATTAAATCTTCCATTTGGCGGCCACGGAGCTGCTTGGGGCTTTGTTCACCCATAACCCACCGTATGGCATCAACTATATTGCTCTTACCGCAACCATTAGGGCCAACAAATGCACTGATTCCAGGAGAAATTTGAATGTCCAATCTATCCATAAATGACTTAAAACCCTGAATAGAAAGCTTCTTTATTTTCATCGTTATTTATCTCCCTAACATTTAAGATATAATTGATAGCAGATATTAGAATAAATGTAAAGATAAAAATACAACATAATGTATATTTATTGTTGACTGGTTCAATATATTGTGTATAATTATAACAGATGAAAAATCTTGACATAATTTTGTTTAACTATTTAATATAACAGTAATTATTTGGTAATGTCAGTTGTCCGTTGTCAGTCCCGATAAATCGGGATTGTGGCAATATTCTCAACACTTAGGCAAGATGCCAGATTCCTGCATTATTTTTTGCTATATACAGGAATTAATTGAATTATATATTTTAGACAACGATCAACTATCAACGGACTCTCCCAATCATTTCTATCAGTGATAAGATCAAGGGGGAATATCACGAGCTTTTCAATGCGTATCAAAACTACAGCAAGCCAAATTGCCATTTACCTCATCTTCCTGATTGCTTTTCCATACTTATGTACACCTCTGGTTCAAGGAAAGGAGCAAGACACATTCTCTATCTCTTTAGTTCAGCAGGCCAAGGTCAAAAAGATGGAAGGGAGGGAGGTTGCTTGTGAGACCTATAAAATAAAAGAAGGCGATCACATCTGGAAACTTCTGCGCCAGAGAGGGCTGCTGAAAAGACCAGATCTTGCCGAGCTCCTTTCCTTATTAAAAAGCATGAATAAATCTTTAACAAATCTCGACATTATTCACCCGGGACAAACGATATTGATTCCACTCAATATAACACCAATTAGAGGAGATGCTGAAAAATTTTTCCAGAAATCAATAATGGGTATTTCCTCGTTGAAAGATGTAGATTTCGAGAATTATGTGGTTAAATCTGGTGATAGCTTAACAATGGTCGTCTATGGAAAATATAAAATACCGCCAAAATATCTCTATCATGAATATCTAAATCTGGTTCAAAAATTTAATCCTACCTTAATAAATCTCAATATCATCTATCCAAATCAGGTTGTCAAACTTCCTATTTTTTCTCCAGAGATAGTCAGAATGCCTGTTAAGATTACAAAAGAAAAGAGAGCTCTAAAGAAAAGCAAAATAATCCCATCTGAAGACACCGAACAAACTATTTCTTTAAGAAAAAAACTCAGGGGTATCTTCAATCAGATGGACGAGGAATGGGTCGATACCGGTAAGCAGTTTATTCCACTGAAGTCAGGTGGCCAGATACAACTCAAGGCCGAGTCTTTCCCTGTTTTAAATTTACAGAGTGGCATGCGATTGATTATTGACCTAAAAAATGAGCTTCCAGAAGACATCAGTCAGTTAATCCTCGCCGATTGGGAGGATTACGGAATTGTTCATCTGACTACAGATGATACTCTTAAAACTGCTATGGATAAAATCCTTGCAGCCAGTAACTATTATAAGATTCTTAAACCTGGGGAACAATTTAGGATAAGAAGCGGGGATATAGGTATCTCTATAGGTGGCGACTGGGTTATTATTCCACAAAGAGGCGAGGAAAACATTACGGAGAAAATAGCAGCAATCAGCTTCATTAATCATCCTTCCGAACAGACACCAGGAGTAATAAGGGCATATCTGAAGAAATTAGGGATAAGTGTAATTGACTATTCAAGTCTTCCTGTCCCGAAAGACATAGCAGATGACGTCAATATTCAAAAGAAGATAAGTATTGAGAAAAATATAGATTTTCCTTTACCCACTCTTTTATTAAACCTTGCTGTACAGTCTTTCTCCAGCAAGATAAAGATCCCAGTCTATCAAGGAGAGGGCTCTGGATATAATTTAATCATACAGGCTGATCTATTTTTTAACAGGCATGGGAAAGATTGTATCATAGACACAACTGGTCTATCACCTGCTATTATATCTCTGCTTAAAAAGCATCAATTTCTGGTTCTCTCTCTTGCTGGTGAGAAAGATCTAAACAGGACAACCGAATTAATACTTGATTTCCTTGGGCTTTCATATGACTCTAAACCACATCACTTTCTAACAGCAGACAGGGAGGAGACAAGAAATATAACACTTACTGTCCAAGGAATCAGTTTTTATGATCAGGAGGGAAAACATATTTTGGCAACTGATAAAAAGATGCCAGCAGAAATTATCTTATTTCTCAATCAAAAGGGATATAATCTCCTTGAGCTAAGTCAATTTGAAGAATAAGCCCAGATTATATTCAGATCAAGCTCCTGCTTAGTGCTTCGATTCGCAAATACTATAACGTATTCTAATGAGTATAATCTTTGCGATTGTCTTCGACCATGAGACATGTCGGCGAGCTCATGTCGAGTCGCTCAGACCGAAGGGCTCCCTCGCCTCGGCTGAGCTCGTCGCAGGCAGCACTTAGTCCCGCCCTCGGCCATGAGCCTTTCGGCAGTGAGCTCAAGGCCGAACTGCTCGGGCCGAATGGAGTAAATAAATACGTCATCGAATTTATGAATCGAGGGACTAAGCAAGTCTTCCAATGTTCTAATCACATTCAGCTGTAGTTTACCTCAGAAATTATGTCCTTTGAATTTTTAAACATCTCTGATATTAGTTTCTGCATTGTAAAATATCCTAACTTATATATCTTGTGAATGAATAAATAATGGAAGAATTATTGAAGCTACTTCTTCTCTTTTGTGTCGGTTCCCTGGCCGGTTTTATCAATGTTATGGCTGGTGGTGGGTCCACAATTACCTTGCCTACCCTCATATTTTTAGGGCTCGATAGTTCTCTTGCCAATGGAACCAATCGTGTTGCAATCCTTATTCAAAATATTTCTGGAATATTATCCTTCAGGCAGGAAAAATATCACAAATTTAAGATGAGTTTAACACTGGCTTCTTTCACTCTACCAGGAGCCATAGCGGGTTCCATCATCGCAACTACCATCAGTGATACGTTATTTCAAAAAATCCTGGCCTACGTATTGATTGGGATTATCGTTTCCCTGCTGGTGCCGAGGCCAAATCAAAAGAAGATCGAAGACAGCAAACATTATCAAAAGAACTGGTTCATCTATCCGGCAATGGTTTTGGTAGGATTTTATGGGGGATTTATACAAGCTGGTGTTGGATTCCTGCTCATGGCATCGCTTTACCATCTGATGAGACTCGACCTTGTCCGTGTCAATATGCACAAGATATTTATCGTATTTATCTATACTATTCCGGCTCTGCTTATCTTTTTTCTTACACACAATGTGGACTTGAAGTTTGGTCTTGCCCTGGCAGCCGGAAATGCGCTTGGGGCATGGTGGTCCGCAAAGTTTTCTGTGAAAAAAGGGGAAAGAGTTATTCGAATAATATTAATGGTCGTAATACTTATGATGTCCTTAAAGCTTTTGGATATTATTTAGTGCACCTTTTCCTTCATAAATGAATTGATTTAGAGATGCTTAAGTGGTAGCTTTTGCCCAGACAGAGGGCTGAAAGAGGTGAAAGATGAAGGTATCTTCTGTAGAAGAGATAAGAAATCTTGATAAAGGCGCTATTGAAAAATTTAAGATCCCTGATGCAATTCTTATGGAAAACGCGGGTCAGGCTGTATATTTTGTGATTCATAATGAATTTGGCATAAAGGGGAAACGATTCATTATCTTTTGTGGTATTGGCAATAATGGTGGCGATGGATTCGTTGTTGCGAGAAAGCTTCTCTCAAATGGTGGAATCGTTACCGTATTTCTTCTGGGAGACAGCGAAAAACTAACAGGATGCGCAAAAGTCAATTTTGACATACTATCCACACTTCCAATCCAGATCGAGAGGCTTACCTCTGTGGAACAGATAATCTCTCCTCTCCTCTACTGCGATGCAGTTGTGGATGCAATATTTGGAACTGGCCTTACAAGGGATATAGGCGGGATATACAAAGAGGTAATTGAATTGATTAATGAGAGTAACGCAACAGTATTCAGCGTCGATATCCCCTCTGGAGTAAATGGTGATAACGGCCAAATCATGGGGTGTGCTGTTAGGGCAGACTATACTATAACATTTGGCCTGCCGAAGTTGGGAAATTTATTTTTCCCTGGTTTTGATTTAGGTGGCAAGCTTTATGTTACCCATATCTCTTTCCCTCCTTCCCTATATAATACTGATAAAATAAAGGTAGAAACAAATGACCCCTTACCAATTCCGAAAAGGGAAGATGACACCCACAAGGGTAGTTATGGAAAGGTACTCTTTATTGCAGGTTCATCAAATTACCTTGGTGCTCCCTATTTTTCAGCCCTTTCTTTTCTTAAGGCCGGCGGCGGGCTTGCATATCTGGCCTCCCCTGAGTCAATAACCAATTTTTTGGCCAACAAAGGAAGTGAGATCGTTTTTGCACCACAGAAGGAAACAGATAAAGGAAGCCTATCTATCAAGGCAAAGGATCAGCTTTTGGAATTTTCAGACAGGGCTGATATGGTTGTTATGGGACCGGGATTATCGTTACATGATGAAACTCAGGAATTAGTAAGGGAGCTTACACCAGAGATCAAAAAACCTCTTATAATAGATGGTGATGGTATTACAGCCATTTCCAAGGATATAGATATAATAGCAAAAAGGAAAGAGGTGACAATCCTGACCCCCCATTTTGGTGAGATGTCAAGGATTACTACAACAGATATAGGGGAGATAAAAAAAAATAAGGTATCAATATTATTTAAAACATGCAAGGAATTGAATGCTACTTTAATCTTAAAGGGTGCCCATACATTAATCTGCTATCCTGATGAGCATATCTTTATTAATATGAGTGGAAACCCTGGTATGGCTACTGCTGGTAGCGGAGATGTCCTGGTCGGCACCATTGCAGCCATGTTTGGGCTGGGATTCTCAATTCAGGAAAGCACCAGAATGGGTGTATTTATTCATGGTCTGGCTGGAGACCTTGCAATGAGAGATATAGGAGAAGATGGAATAATAGCAGGAGACATCATGAACTATCTTCCAGAAGCGGTACGCTATTGCCAGGAACATTTTGAAGATATCATTAAAAACATCTATGAAAGCATCTATATCGTTTAAGGAAAGATATGAGAGCATTGAACTACGACCAGAAATCAGGGATAGTCTTCCAACTGAAAAGACAAGTCAAACCTTGTTGAATTAATTGTATAAAGGGTTTTTGGGTCTTCAAATGGCACCATCATATCCAACTGATACATAGTGCCTTTTCCATTGACACACAATTACCTTTTTCCTATACTAATTTCACATAATAATAAATCTTTAAACCCATTATACGTAGCAGGAAAAGTATGTTATGGCAAAGCTTCACATTATAAAAGGACCCCTTAAAGGCAAAACCTTTGATCTTGAGGGCGAGACTGTATTTATTGGCAGATCCTCAAGAAATGACATTCAAATTAAGGATTCAACGATTTCCAGAAAGCAGATAAAGATATTCAAAATAGGGAAAAAATTCCTCGTCGAGGACTTAAAAAGCACTAACGGTACCATGATTAACGGTGAGCTAATTGAACCAGGTGAAGGCTTTGAGGTAGACGAAAGGGATAGCATTTCTATAGGAAATACTGTGATACGTCTCGGTGAAATTTTCTCACACAGCGCCTCGGAAAAAAAGGATCTTTTGCCCACTTCCTCCAATGGAAACCACAATGAAAAGGACAACTCAGAGAAAGATAGGCGCTCACGGTCACCCAAAGACTTAGCCTTGATATACAAGGCCTCAGAACTTTTAAGGCAGTCCTTAAAGATCAATGAAATTTTTGAAAAGATTCTGGAGTACCTTTTCGAGACTCTCCCAAGAATTGACAGAGCAGCTATTCTGCTTTACGATTATGAAAAAGGGGAAATAACTCAGGTGAATGGCAGGTCGAGGCAAGATAAAGTCACCAAGGCCACCTATTACAGCCAACCTGTGGTAGATAAGGTGTGTAAGGATGGAAAAGCAATCAGAATGTCAGATACAGCGTATGAACCGCCAAGCGTTCTTTTAGAAGATATGGGCACCGCAAAAATTAGATCTGTCCTCTGTGTTCCGATCATAAGTAATTCAAAAATCAGCGGTGCTATCTACATAGATTCGGTTCGGGTACCATATGGATTCCGAAAGGAAGACCTTTTATTATTCAACACCTTGAGTGGCTCCTTAGCTATTGCTATAGAAAACGCCCAGCTTGCTGATAAGTTAAAAGTGTTACAACCCGATTCAAACTAAATCCTTTTATGAAGATTTGTCTTCAGAGTCTCCCAGATCCAACTCCAACTCAGAATCCTCTTGCTTTTTAGAAATACCTAAATTTTTCTTATCAATTTCTGAGGTAACCAATTCAGATGTGCTATATGGAGTCTCCTTTGGTGCAGCCTCAGCTGGAGAGGTTTCCTCATCTAATGATAAATCGCCCAAATCCAGGGAAATATCTTCTTCATCGAGTTCTTCTTCCGGTTTCATTAATGTTTCTTTATCTTCCTGTTCAAATTGCAATCCCGACGGCTCTTCAAGGTCAATATCTGTTATGCTTTCTTGGGAATCAAGCTTAGGGGCCTCCTCTGGTTGGAACTGCTTTGTTGCTTCCTGTGAAGTCTCAATGTCAAGATGCATTTCCAGATCTTTTATCTCAACGTCTTCCTTACCGGCTATTGCGCCAACCTCGATCCCAAATCCGCTGCCACTGAGATCACCTATCAGGCTACCCAGAAAAAAGGGAGGATTTGGTTTGTAGTTAGGAAGATTCATTTTCTTCCGTTCAGAGGCAAGATCCTTGTTACATTTTGGGCACACCTCATTGTAATCAAAACTGATGTACCGACATTTTGGGCATTTCATTGCTACCTCCCAGAATATGGACAAAATTTCTCATAGTACTTGAAAATATATTGTTATTATACAAAACTTTTATATAAAAGTATAAGAAAATTTCAAAAAGCTGAAATGACCATCATCACAAATAAAAAAAGGATAAAGTAAAAATTTTTATGTTAATTTTATTTTTCACATTATTTCAACATGTGCAAGGACCATGAAATAGGTCAGGACCTGGCATTTTATATCTTCTCATGTTTAGTTATTTCATCTCCACACGTATGGCTTCTGCATAATCAGAAATACCCTTTTTCAGGATCACAGCCGCAAAAGTTTCTGCTTCCTCACGATTTTTAAAATTTCCTAGAGTGACCCTAAAAAACTTTCCTTTCTGAGTGTTGTCTACTGGTATAATATAGACTTTATAGCCCTCTTTCAGCAACTCTTGAAACAGATCTCGAGCATATTTAAAGGGTCCAAAAGATGCGATATGAACGGTAAAAGTTAGACCTTGATATAATAAAGACAGTGGTGGAAAAATTATCTCCTGACCCACATCAATGAAGTTTATATCTTTGATTTCAGGATTATATTTCTGTATCAGGTTTAGTACCTCTTCATCAGTCCGACTATACACACTCGCTGCCAACTGCATCACCGTATCTCCTGGTTGAGCAATGACAGATTTAAAAAAATCTTCATCTCTCTCCCGGATAATAGCCCGTTTCTCTTTTGAGCCTTCCGATTCCATGAGATTAACCGGTTTAATTTCTTTTTCCTCTGTATGAACATCGGAAATGAGCTGCTGCTCTCCTCGATTTTTTTCCACTTTTTTTTCTTGCACCTGCTTGATCCGGGCTCTATCAACAGGGACCTGACGGCTAACTGGTATTAACCCAGACAGCCTCCCTAAAATACCCTGCCCTATCTGACTCATGCCCGCAGCCACAATAACCATTATACAAAATAGGGCCGCAGCCCACTTCCAGTAACGGCTAATATACCCTTGCTGGATTTTTTTAATATCAGATGGCTCTGGCTTCTTTCGGGAGCTCTCCAAGCTCATATCATCATAACATTGCTTTATCATGGTGGTGGTTATTTTCTTTTTTCCTTTTGAATAACCCAGAAGAAGGGAATTATCTGCCAGGATGTTAATCACCCGTGGATATCCTTTAGAATAGTGATGAATGGCCTTGATAGCGCTTTTAGAAAAAATATCAATTCCATTTTCCCTCCCAGCTATTTGCAGTCTAGTAGCCATATAGTCAAAGGTACCATTAAAATCCAATGGAGGGATATGATAACGACTGCTTATACGCTGGAGAAGTGGCTTGCACCTTGGATCACTCAATTTTTCATTAAGCTCGGGCTGACCAACTAGAAAGATATTGATCAATTTCTCATCAGCGAAATCCATATTGGAGAGAAGTCTGACCTCTTCAAGCAACTTGAAAGAAAGATTCTGTGCCTCATCAATGATCAAAATGAAATTTTTTTGTTGCTGCATGCATTGCCGTAAAAACTCCTCAAACTCGAAAAGAAAGTCTGTCTTCGGTTTGAAATGAACCCTTTTTTTAAATGCCGAAAAGGCCAGATAATCCCTAAACTCCCCTGGTGATAGAAGAGGATTGGAAAGATGGATATACTGGGTATTCTTATCAATATTATTGAGAAGTGCATGCACCATCGTCGTTTTGCCAGTACCGACCTCTCCGGTTAAGAGGATAAGTCCTTTCCTCTCACTAACTCCATAAGTTAAGTGATCAAGCGCCTTTTTATGACTCTCGCCCAGGTATAGAAACCGGGATGATGGAGTCAGTTCAAAGGGTTTTTCTTTTAAGTGATAAAAGTCGGTATACACGTGCTTTCTTAACCTTTTTAAAAATCAATCTTCAAAGTCTCTGACTAAATGGATAAAATGAAATCTAAACACAAAAATCCAACATTAACCTTTTACCCTATACACTCCCTTTAAGAGTTTATAGCTGATAATCGAAGGCATACATTAATTATTATTCTTTTAATATATAGCATATATACATTAAGCTCAAGATGCTTTTTTTATGGAAAACTCTAAACATAGATCAAAAAATTTTTCTACCTTCCTTCATATCGTTTTTATCAAAATGCCAGCCAATTTTTGATCCAGTGCATCTCTTACTAAGGTGAGCTATTAATGCTTGACATAAACCCTGTTAAAAATTTAAAGGATTCATTAAACTATAGTCAAATTTTATTGGTCCCTTCACAACGCTATCAAAGCCGAGGCTTGTTCTCTGGCAGAGTAAATCCGCCGTGAGTCTTGTCTACCGTATGTCTGGACTGGCGGATAAATCCGCCGTAAGCCTGCCCGCCGGACGGCAGGCGGGTCTGCCGGATAAATGTTAAGATATTATCTTATGTAACATATAGAAAGGAACTACCAATGCTTAATGACATAGCCAATAGATATCCATTTCTTGATAGATACGGCAAATCCTTAAACCTTGACCGATCTATTGCTTTAGATCAGTATGGAAAAAAACACAGCTCCCCTTTCATTGACCTGACATCAGTCGTCATCATTTCCGCAGAAAGGGGAAATGATACCAAACGGTGTGTGGAATCGATTTTTCAAAGCACGTCAGAGCCGTTTGAAATAATCCTGAGTGATGTCGGCTCAAGCAGAGAAACACTAAAAATAATCACGGCCCTGGAAGATACGCACAAAAATGTGCATGTTATATACAACAAACAAAGCACTGGCACAACAGGTCAGCGAAATCAGGGCATTTACTATTCAAGGGGAGAATACCTCACCCTAATGGACAATGATGTGCTCGTACTACCAGGGTGGCTGAAACATTTAAAGGAGGCCGCAGCAAAGGATGAAAGAATCGGAATGGTTGGGGCAAAGCTTCTAAGACCAGAAATCGAGAATGTATACTATTGTGGCTGTCACACAATAACACTGGAAAAAGAGGGGAAGGTATATGGGATCGGGCTCACCAAATCCGGTCAGATGGCAGATCTCCACAGATATGATTCCCTTGTTATGAGAGGGGGAGAGGTACCATGGTATACTACGACAGCCCTCTTAGCAAAACGAGAAGCGCTGTTCGAGTTTGGTGGATTTGATGATATGGTGGATGGCAAGGGGATATTCATCGCAAACGAGGACAAGGATCTATCTTTGAACATTAGGAAAGCTGGGTATAAGATTTACTATTGCCCGGACTCTGAAGCTATCCATAATCATGACTACTCCAAGGTGAACAGAAAAGACTCCTACCACAGAACATACCGCCTCAGGATGGAACAGATAGCTAAGGATACTGCCTATTTTTTATCAAAGTGGAACATCAAGTATATGATCGAAAAGCTCCCCCACGAGGACAACTCAAAGAAGTGGGATGGCAAAGAACTGGTTCGTGTAGATCTCATGCTGGATTCAGATCAGTTCAAGAATGATATTGTCATTCTCAGTTAGAGGTCGGCACTTTTTTTATGTCTGACCCAGACCTCTGGCTCAGACTTGGCATTGCAAATTCGGTGTTTGATATTGAATTCTTGAAAAACCAATAGCCCATATCACAACTTTTAGGCTCGTGCGGAACGTGCATAACTTTTCAAATGCCAGAGCAAGTAAACAGGTATTAAAATCCTGCCTATCTCTTTTATCAATGAATAGCCTTTTTCTTTCTATCCCTCGCCCCATCAGATAATGCAGAACACCAGAGACCTGCCCGCCACCTGCCCGCTCGTGCCTCGCAGTGGCAGGCGGGTCGCAAGGCGGGCGAGCATCTAGTCTTGATGATCGCGGCATGATATAAGCCGATCAGGAAACCTAGAATATTTAGAGCAATTTCTGCACGACCATTATACTTACACAGCAAAGTTATCTTCTGGAAAAAATAAAATGTTAGCCATCTCCAATTTTTAAAAAAGAAAGTTGGCTTAGGCAATTCCCTTAGCACTCTCATTTCCCCTTCTAAGAACTACCATTTCTATGATATACTTCCTCCTTACAACCGGAGATACTGAGAAAGGCGATTTATTTGATGAAGAATGTAGAAATGACCGTTGAAGGGGAGACCCTTACCATTAAAGTAGATCTGTCCAAAGACTTTGGTAAATCTAAGTCGGGTAAGACAATCATAGTGGCTTCCACGGAGGGAAATGTGTCCGTCCCGGAAAGGAATGAGAAGATCGGGTTGAATATTTATCGTTATCCTGATTGAGCATTTATTCTCACTTCTCCCCAAGAAACCAAAAGATAAAAAGATACCCTATTTCCGTGAGATTTGAGGTCTGTCCTTGGAACAAAGGCTAGAGGGAGACTGGTTCTGAAGCAACTTATGGATTGGGAGCATGCCTTAGACCGCGAATTCTCCCTCCTGTGAATGATGAGTAGGTCAAATCTGCCTGGGTTTGGACTATAATCCAGTTCAACTGGAACGTCCATCTCATTGTGCCATACCCCCCTGAATCGAAAGCACGTATTCACAATTCTCCCATTGGATTTCCTTTCCAGATCCTTTCGATATATTTTTTTTGACTTTCATCTCAATTGGACTATATTAATCATCATAGTGATCATTTATGGTACGAAATTGATCAGTAGAATGATCGATATCACTAAAAACAGGGCCTGGGAATGGTTGACCTCCTAATTTTTAACCCATGGTGGGAGTCTCCTGAAAGAATTGAATCGGATCGTTCCATCGTGGAATATCAGGAACCAAAGCTCCGATGGCAGCCAAAGATAAGACAGTAGTTTAAACTGACTCAGGACGTAGTTTATACTTTGCGAGGCCCCAGGCAGGTTAGAAAAACAACCTTGATAAAAATGATAGCAAGAGAGCTGCTAAGAGATGGGGTAGCTCCACGGGCAATTTTCTATTACTCCTGCGACCTAATTTCAAGAGCAGAGGAACTGTTTGGGGTGGTTCGACAGTACCAGCAATTTTACGGACCACTTAAATTTAAGAGGAGATATGTGTTAATTGATGAGATTTCCCTTGTCTCTAATTGGCAAAATGCCATTAAGCAAGCAATTAGACACATCTTTACGATAATCTTTTAATGATTCTTTTTGCGAGATCTTCTTCAACTTCTGTGTGTCTTGGAATAGGTTGACTTTTACCGGTTTGAGGATTTCTATACCAATCATGATTGCCGCCATGGCGCAGAAAAACACAACCGTTTGATTTAATGGTTTTAATTAATTTTTTTCTTTTCAAATTGCTACTTCCAATATCTGGAAAGGTTCTGCATCGGGAACTAAGCCTTGATGAATATCATTATAGATTTCTATTAAATTCCCCCTCAATTCCTCCAAAGTCTTTCCTTGACTTTCGTAGTCGGGGTATTCTTGTATATGGCCAACAAACCAGCCTTTTTCCTCTTTATAGACAATATTTATTTTCATAAATTCCTCCTTGTTGTATTTTTCATTTCTTGTGTCTAATTAGAGGTTAAATGATTAAGTAAAAAATGTCTTATTAATTAAATGTCAGAAAGTTTATCAAGTCAATAAAAATCCGCTTACAGAATCCCTTCAAAGCTTTAGATTCCAGCCTGATGAAAGGGAAGGTAAATTGCCGCATATTTTAGTGAACGTAGGTTAGAAAACGACTTGAGAATATAGTATAAAGGGGATAGGCTTTTTGTATGCCAGGAAAGAGACCTTGAGATTAACCTTGAAGATAGCTGATTTACATTCTTTGGCGCCACAGGTATGCAGGGGAAAGGGGTAGATGAGGCAGAGCTACGTTCAGAATTAAGCAAGAGGGGGACGGTGAAGGCGCGCAGAATTTTCTGTCAGATAGCGGCAAAGAAGATGGGTTATCTGGTGTGGATGATGCGTGCTTATTTGCTATAAACACCTCTGCTGTTAATCGATTAGCTGTTTCTGATGAGTTGCCAGAGGTGGAGAAATATATTTAAATCGTTTTGGAACCAACGTTATATATCAAGCCCATTCCATTTCACCCAACCCACAATTGACCCCATTTATTCCCATCTGATTTCTCTAATCACCACCTTAATTATCTGAAGAGCCGCCCAAGACCGAAGGCTCAAGAAGAGATATTAAAATGCTTCCGCCCTTACAATGATTTACGAGAATTATTATTCATACATAAAAAACTATCCCAAATTTACCCCACCAAGAAAAAAAGGGAATTAGTGTTATGTCTAACTCCCTTTAGTTCTTGAATAAAACAGAATAGCAGGTGGTCGGGACGACTGGATTTGAACCAGCGACCCCAGCGTCCCGAACGCTGTGCTCTACCAGGCTGAGCCACGTCCCGACTTTATCTAATTGCCTCCTTGATGATAGATATTTCGTAACTAATCAGGTTGTCAGGTTCACCGTTCAAGGGTTTCCCGATGAAATCGGGATTGGTTGATTTATCTTCATACTGGTCCCGCCTGCCGTCTGGCGGGCAGGCATGTTCATTGTTTTCTAATCTTGCACCGTGGAAATGTGAACCTGAAAAGTTTCTTGTAACTGCCCGTCATCTGGTTAAATTTAACAGGGTAAAAAATTAATTATTATTTTATATATGATCCCTATGCATTTGCAAGGAATATTCTAACAGGGTAAAGGAAAATTGTTGAAAATACCATACCAAGCTAATAGGATTGATATATGGATTTTATCAAACTGATGAAATTCTCTAAAATCCTCTCTGTGGCTCCCCAGATAACAGTGCCCTCATAGATAAAGGCTGGGGTCTCAAAAGTTTCTCCTTCATAATGCATTGAAAAAGCTCGTGGTTGAGAAGGATCAAGAAAAAATTGTAAAGGAACTTCAATTAAGTGCTCAACCTCTCTCCTATTAATGTTAAATTCATAGGGAAATGGGACTGTTCCGACAAAAGGATGGACAATAAATCGAGACGTTATGGTAGTCATATCATCGAGCTGACCCAGGATCTCAATATCCTCTTCTCTAACCCCTATTTCCTCAAATGTTTCTCTTTTTGCAGTACTTTCCAAATTATCGTCCTTCTCATCTACTACGCCACCGGGAAAGGATACCTCGCCTTTATGGTATTCCACTGTATTTGCTCTCCTCATAAGAAGAAGCCAATAATGACCATCCTTTATAAATAGGGGCAAAAGAACAGAGGCCTGGGTATATATATCAACATTGTCTTCAATTCTCTTTGGCTCTCTTTGTGACAAAAGAGCCTTTAAATCCTGTTTAAGTTGCCCCATGTTTAGCACATTTATCTTTATCAAATAATTGGTACTGACTTTTGGGTTGGGGAAGTAGTTTTTTCAATAGTTGTTACAATGCTTCCACCCCTAAATATAGTTACCTTTCCACTCGACTCAGAAATGACTAAGGCAACTGAATCCGTGACCCCTGTAATAGCAGCAGCAGATGAATGCCTGGCACCCAAACCCTGGGGCATGGGTTCCCCGTGGTGTGCAGCATTTAGATAGCGTCCAGCTGCTAAAACAACTCCATCATCTCTTATAATAAAGGCTCCATCAATAGAGGAAAATTCCTTTAATGTTTCTCGAACTTCGGGTTTAGTAATATGCAAAATATCCTCAGGGTGCCCTTGGAAGGGATTGAAAACCAACTGATGCGAATATTGAAGCACCTTTTCATGATCACCCAAGACGAATGTAGTTCCTATAGGCCTCCCTTCTCTGCCCTCATATGCCATCTCCATAACCAAAGTAAGAAGAGATTCGAATATATCAGGCTTTATGTTCTTAGGGAAAGGCGATTCTTCAGCGAAACTGACAATTTCGGATTCATCCCCCACCTTCAATATCATTATGGTATCCATATAACCCTTTTCTATTTGCCCACCTACACATACTAGAATATCATCTTTAAACAATATTCCTTTGGAAATCCCTGCTAGAAAGCCGAACTTTAGATACCCATCTCTGGTCAGGTAAACATCAGGGAGCATAATAGTATTACATTGTAAGCCAGTGGCCTTTTTCATGGATATTTCCTTTTTTGTTACCACTATAACCTTAAATTTTTTTCCCTCCGCCTTTAAAAAGGGTATAATGTCTGCCGAAGTCTCCATATTAACCAAAATAGCATCGGCTTTGACCTTATTTGCTATAGATGCAGCCTGCTTAAGCATTAGATCTGTCCAACCTGCCGACTTTATCTTTTTAATTTTTTGACCACTCTCCTCTTCAGATTGCTTACCATCAATAATAGATTGTCTCTGCTCTTTTTTCTTTTCCAATGTATCTGTTTCCACGATTTCTCTCCCTTCATACCTGAAGTTCCTTGAGTTTATTGTGTCTCTTGTGTTTGTTAGGTTACAACACGATTAACTCAATAAACCCGACCAACCCGATAAACTCAGGTGTTACTCTCTTCCATAGGTTTCAATGTATTTATCAAACGCCTCTTTTGTCGTTATATCGATAGCTCTTTTCTCCCCTGAGATAAAAAGAGGAATCTTATTGTTATAGAGGTACGCTACTATCTCCCTTATACCGGCAACTGAAAAAAATGGGATACCGGTTCTCGAGGTAAATTCTGCTATAGGATTCGATCCCTTTTTATCCAATACAACTTTTCCCTCTTTATCATACACGACTGTTGTTTGTTCCCTGTCTACTGCAATGCCTAATCCTATTATCTCATAGTGAAATCCGCGAGAATGAGATTCTTTATTAATTTTTTCTACAATCTCATACTTTGTTTCCATAGAGGTTATCACATCATCAACAATAAATATCCTACAGTCATTAAAAAATGTACTATTGACAAAAAGGGCAGCGGATGAGGACCTTTCACCATGTTTTTTTGCCTCTTTCCTGTCATAATCAAAGAGCAAATCATGGCCATGGTAATGAAAAAGAGCAGCAGCTGTTGCTGAAGCAATTGCACTTCCTTTATAAGATGGCCCAACTATTATATCTATTTTATCTATAAGGGATGTGGTAACCAACATATCAGCAAAAAAAGAACCTATCTCAAGCAATAGTCGGCCTGTATTGAACTTCCCTAAGTTGACAAAATAGGGTGTTGGCCTACCGTCTTTCAGAATCAGATCCTTATAAAAAAAGAGGGCTCCAGTCTCTGCAAGCATTATACTCAAGCGTTTTTTATATTCTTCCATGCTTTACTTATTACCCTTTTTTACCAAAAAAAACAACACGATATTCAATACTTATTAACTGAACTTGTGTAAAAATGAAATAAATCGCTGAAATTGTTATATTTAAATGTTATAAATATTGCATAATTATATTCTAATATAGTATAATTATATTCCAGAATCCTTCATAAGGAGGTAAGA
>Ga0315533_1000185_pt1 | contig 57331 bp, 53 predicted proteins | sample SalMarSW160130MG_FD_203081 | JGI IMG/M metagenome (GOLD analysis project Ga0315533, IMG submission 203081) | Salt marsh sediment microbial communities from the Plum Island Ecosystem LTER, Massachusetts, United States - Salt Marsh Sediment SW1601-30 ...
GAAGTAGAAGCTTGCCGACTTTCTCATTATGGTAACTCCTCACGCTAAGTCAGTATCATTACTAACAATACCATGAGTGTCACCCATGTATCTCAGCCTCCGCAGCCAAGAATCAAGCCTCACCTTATTCCTCTCTGCTGTGCAAGCTCATCCACGGCTCTAGGCATATGACAGCGCAAACCGGCGGGCTTGTGATACACTACCTGCCCACGAGATATGGAAGGCACTTCCCATTGAAGCCACGGTTAATACCTGGGGGATGAGATATACTTCGCTATACCGGTCAAACTTGGAGCCGAAGATGCTAGAGAATTGGTCTCCCAGGGTGAGATAGCGTATTGGCCGCCTGGAACAGCTTTCTGCATCTTCTTTGGACCTACTCCGGTGAGTCAGGGTGATGAAATCAGACCAGCCATGGCGAGCGATTATCCAGCCTACTTCAGCTCCTTCTTTGCCTTTTTCTTTTCCTTAAGGTTCAGCGTCCGCTTGACCAACTCCTTCTCATGGTCATAGTTAATTACCCGTTGGAGCATGATCTTCTGAGCCATGACTGGTCCAGCACCGTGCCAGGTGCCCACACCATGCAGTCCAGCCGTCCAATTCTGCAAGTGCTTGTGCACCTTCATAATATTTTCCGTGGGTTCATCAGAACCGAAGCTGTAGAACTCCTCAACATAGTCCTTGACCTCAGGGTTCTTAAGCTCCTTAAGAGATGGCAGGGTGACAATCAGGCCCCCGCCGATGTCTCCCGCCAGTGCCATCATTCGCCAGAAGGCGTTGCTGACATTCAGTTTGGAAACGTTACCCATCAATTCATCCGGCAAAAACACGCCTGAGCCAGGAGGTTCTTCAGAGCCCTTGTGGGCAGCAGCCAAACCGCAAGCACGGGCTGTTTCCCTCAACACCACCATCTCGGCTAATTCCTCATTGATGTGGGCAGCTTTCTGCAAACCCTTATACTCCTGAATCAGTCTTGCCGCCCCAATAATCTGGTTCATAAAACCCACCTTACATGTCCCCCCACAAGTCATGCGATGAGTCCTGGCAAAACGAGTCACAAGCTTAACAGAATAGGGGTACTCACCACAGTGAAAAACCCGTTCCCAGGGAACAAAGACATTATCAAAGACAACCATGGATGTCTCGCGCTGGCCAAAGACAGGGTTGCCCAACTCCTCAATGTCATCAGCCATATCCCTTTCGGCGGAATAAGGGGAATACTGGCATACGAAGGTAATGCCTTTAGCATCTACAGGCGTGGCGAACGCCACAGCATAATCTTCTTCACCTTTGAAATGGGCTGCCTGAGGCAAAACCACTATCTCATGGCTGGCATAAGCACCGCTGATGTTGATTTTAGCCCCTCGCACCACAATGCCATCTGCGTTTTTGTCAACGATTTTTAACGAAAGATAGGGGTCGGGCCAATCCAAGGTCTTCTTGCTCCGATCCCCCCTGGGTTCGGTGAGAGCACCAGCCACGGAAAGGTCCTTTGTCTGCACCATTTTCAGATATTCCAGAAACCGAGAGTGGTACCCTGTGCTCAAATCCCTATCCATCTCCCAGGTGGTACTGGCCAGAGAGTGGAACGAGTCATAACCCACGCAGCGGTATATGCATGTTCCCAGCATCTCAGCAGTGAAGGTTCCCGCCTCAGCCTTTCTTACCAAGTCCTCATTGCTGGCACTGACATAGGTGTAACGGTTTACCACATCATTGATGAGCGGCGAGTAGCAGGTCATGATGTCCTTGTACCTCGGGTCCAGTGCCCAGGCATAGCTGGCCTTGTTCGCCTCAACAACTGTGCGGGTGTTCCTGTTTTCAAGAACGCTTTCAACTCTTTTCCCGTTCATGAAAACACAAGGCTTGATTTTTTTCAGACTCTCTTCAAATTGTTCCGGTGTCATCAAAGCCATGTCTCTCTCCTTTCATTTTCGATCTTGACCTTCAAGCGAGCTAGTAGACTACCGATGGCTCCATCTCTACTTCCTATTTGTCACTAAGGGAATGAGGAAGACTACGCAGGCAACGAGAAAGACGATACTGGCGACCAAGCTCAAGGTGTTGTGAGCTTCAATGCTTGAAGCTATGAAGAAACCAGCGCATACGAGAAAAACAATCCACCCAGCCAGGTGGAATTTCCTTTCTCGCTCTCTGCCATCACTAGGCATAGTGCTTACCTCTCACCATTTCGCCACCGTCGGGCGGTAACGCATATCATGAAGCTATGATTTAGAATTTCGAGCCAGGTAACTTAGATAGCCCACGGATAATCAGCAGAAAAGCATAGCACTTCAGGCTGCTACAAGCAAAGCTACAAGAACCCATGCTTTATTCCTCTTACCAAACTTCCATGGAATGCATTGATAATCCCACGCTGCGGAATATCCTGCCTCTATACTAATAGATTTCTACAATATATGAATGCCGAACTCCTTCAGGCCCTCGGTCAAAGAACTTAACGGAAGCCCCACTACGTTGAAGTAATCGCCATCAATTTTTTCCACAATAACAGACCCCAATCCTTGAATCTCGTATGCTCCAGCTTTGTCTATCGGCTCCTTCGACCTGACATAGGTATTGATCTCTTCCGAGCTCAACTGCTTGACATGAACTATCGTTTCCACTGTTTGGGATACTATTTTGTCTTCATCCGTATCTAGAATAGTGAAACCTGTGATCACTGAATGAGACCCTCCGCTTATCGCCTGGAGCATTTGCTTTGCTTCAGCTTCCGTTCTTGGTTTACCCATGATCTCGTCCCTGCAGACTATAAAGGTGTCAGCAGCAATGATTATTGCATTTTGGTGCTTGTTGGCGACAGCCAAAGCTTTTCCACGCGATATCGCTTTGGCAAGCTCATGCGGGTTCAGATTCTGGCGCAGCTCTTCCACATAATCGCTCGGCTCCACCTCAAACCTCAGGCCAATCTTTTCCAGCAGTTCCTTCCTTCTAGGAGATGCTGACGCTAGTATGATTCTTTTCATAACTAAACTGATTGTATAACACTCACATCTGTAAGATAAAGGCAGTGTATTACACCAAGGCAATGTGCTAAGATGATAGCCACGGGTCATCGGAGTCACAATCAAACACTGTATTGCCACCTGACAGACTATATGCTAAAAGGAGCAAACTAATGTCTGCAGCCCAGCAAGAAATAACTGATTATGCTCGCTCATTGTCTGATGTCGCTGGCTTCAGCCAGCTATCCAGTGGTGACAGCCTGCTGATCTTAGGGATGGAGTCAACACCGCAACGTAACCTTGATGAATTCGGGCCAGTGGATGGCAATTTTCACCTCTACGGTTTTGAAAAACATATTGGGCCCAAACTGACATCACTACTCACTCTCATTCGCAGTAAGGGTTTTTCTGCTGAACCAGTTGGAAAGTATGGCTATCCCCTTAAAGGGGAGATCAACCTGAAGCAAGAGGCAATTCGTATTGGATTAGGCAGACGCGGTAAGAATACAATAGTACTCAATCCCACGCATGGTTCCCGACTTCGCTTTGCTGCTATCAGGACAAACGTGCCACTGGAGCCAACTATGCGCTCATCTATGACTGAGGCAGAGAACCCTGTCTGCAGCGAGTGCTCAATATGCATTGATGCTTGTCCCGTCAAAGCTCTTGAACCCTACCGCATGCCTGACCCCTCACTTTGCCTCTCCAGGATTGGCCTTATGCCTGAACAGGAGGGCCGACTTGTACCTTGCGATCTATGCCTCCGTCTGTGCCCTGCAGACAAAGAATGCTGAGCCCCGCGTGTTCTGGAGACTCAGCCAACGGTCCGAATTTCTGTTGATATCCTTGTTTGGTATAGAATAGATGTCTCGATGCACAATCGGTGGCAGTGCATAATCACACAGGAGGTGAGACAAAAATGATTACTGGTGATCAATATAGGGAAAGGATTGCTAAATTCAAGCCCAACGTTTATATGGGCGGTAAAATCATAGACCGCTTTGATCCCAAGCTTGTAGGTGGAATAAACGTTATGGCTGCCACGTATGATTTTGCCCTTGACCCCGAATTCAGAGACGTTGGCGTGGCCACTTCCCACCTGACTGGCGATAAGATTAACCGTTTTACCCACATTCACCAGAGCATAGAAGACCTGTTGAACAAGCAGAAAATGACTCGCCTTTACTGCCAGGAAGTAGGCGGCTGTATACAGCGCTGTATGGGGATTGATGCCCTCAACGCATTGTCTGTCGTCACCTATGAAGCCGACCAGAAGTACGGCACCAAATACAATGAGCGCTTCATTAACTTCATGAAAAGCGTCCAGAAGGAAGACCTCTCACTAAACTGCGCCCAAACAGATGCTAAGGGCAACCGTCCCTGGAGACCACACGAGCAGAAAGACCCTGACCTTTACCTGCGCGTGATAGAGAAAAGGCCCGATGGAATTATTGTTAACGGGGCCAAGGCCCACAATTCCTGTTCTGTATATGTAGATGAGATTCTAGCCATACCAACCCGCAATATGCGGGCTGAAGAGACAGACTGGGCAGTAGCCTTCGCTCTTCCTTCAGACTGGGAAGGTGTAAGCCTCATCAATGCTGCCTACTCACCAAATCGACGCAGAGAACTCGACGCTCCGTTCAACAAAACGGGCATATCACACTCCATTACTGTGTTTGATAATGTCTTTGTTCCCTGGGAGCGCGTTTTCCTGTGCGGGGAAGCTGCGCTTGCTGGCAAGCTGGCATTGCTGTTTGCCTTGTACCATCGCCACAGCTACACCGGCTGCAAAGCGGCGGTCTCCGAGATATTTACCGGTGCCACGGCGCTAGCCGCTGAATATAATGGCATCGCAGGTACCCAGCATGTGCGGCATAAGCTGGCCGATATGATTCAGATTGTAGACCTGATTTACGCCGCTGGTATTGCGGCAGCCGTAGACGCTACGAAGTCTGATTCCGGTACCTACATACCTGATACAAACTACTGCAACGCCGGGCGTATGCTGGCTGGAGAAGCCATATATGATGAATTTGAGGCTCTAGCTGCCATTGCTGGCGGACTGGTAGCCACACTGCCCCCGGAAGAGGACTTTTATGACCAGAAGACCGGCCCTTATCTGGAAAAGTACATCATGCGCAATCCTGACATACCAGCAGAGTACCAGCATCGTGCCTTCCGCCTCTTTCAGGATATGATGGCGTCTGCCTGGGGCGGGCATAAGCTCATTGATTACCTGCATGGCGGAGGCTCGCCCGTAATTGAGAAGGTGGCTATCTACCGTGACCACAATATAGAACACTCCAAAAACATAGCCAAGAAGCTTGGCGGCATCCCATTTGAGGGCTCAACCAAGAGCATTAACCGTCGATCCCATGCCTGGATTTAGAATGACAGACTCTTTATCCTCCACTCTCAGCTGAAGCACTGGGAGCACGTGGATACCCTGAAAATCACGCTCTCGCTGTCCTCACGACCAGTGCCATCAAACACTGTTACCGTGACAACAACCTCACCTTTGCTCCTCGGCGCAGTCCATGTGACCAGGGAACCCGTCCCAGAGAATTCGCCCTTTTTGGCTTCCCATTCATAGTCTAGTTCGGCCCTGGCATCTTCCACAATGCATTCAAGTTCGCAGCTCTTGTCTCGTAGTATCACGTATTGACCTTGAACTTCAACAAAGTACTTAGGTGCGTTAGGAGTAACAACCAGTTCCTTGATCTTGGGTGGAGGCGCAAGCTCCACATCAATGGTCACCGCTCTCGTTGCTTCACCTCCCTGGGCATCACTAACCAGAACCGCAATATCGTAGCTGCCGTCTCTTTTAGGAGCAGTCCAGGTAACAACTGGCCCCGTACCGGAAATATCGCCTTTACTCGCTGACCACTCATAGCTCAGACTATCGCCATCAGGATCTTCAGCACAGCACTCAATACGACAGCTCTCCTTTGGGCTGAGCGAACCATCATCGGCCATCAGCCGCGTAATAACAGGCTGCTGATTGGCCGGTGCCGGGACATCCAGCTCGGTCGTCACAGTATCAGCAACGTCATCTGGACCAGCAACGTCATCGCGACCAACAACGTCATCGCGACCAGCAACGTCATCGCGACCAGCAACGTCATCGCGACCAGCAACGTCATCTGGATCAGCAGGTGTCGTTCTCAACCTTTCCCGAATTCTGATTTGCGTCTCCTCGTCCAGATCGCTAAATTGCAGATCGAGTTCCTCTTGGAATTGCTCTACCGCTTGCTTTCCTTCCAGCTTCTCAATGCTGTTCTCCAGTGCAGAGCTTGAATTGGCAATAGCAATTAGAACTGCTTCCTTTGCCCATTCAGGCACTTTTCCCAATGCGGTTGCCAACACCTGCTGCTGCCAGAGATGATCGCGTTTTAGCCTATCGATTAATAACCCAATGTCCTTGCCTTCTTGCTTGGCTTCTTCCATCCACACAAGGGTCTTGTGAAACTGCACCTGAAACTTCCCGCATTGTTTTCCACCAAGTATGTACTCTTCTTTATTGTACAATGCATTAATTGCCAGAGCATCCTCATCAGCAAACCCCAATGACAATGTAGCTCTTTCCCGTGCATCAAAGGCGAAAGAAAGACGGATGCTCCTTTCCCAATCCTTCACAAAGTAGAACGGCGAGTCTGGCAAGGTGCCAGGGTCCTGGGTTTCGCAAACAACAACAGGGTCCTGTGTTTCACAAACAGCAACAGGCTCCTGTGTTTCACAAACAGCAGCAGGCTCCTGATGCTTAGCAGCAATGGGCGATACTACAACTGCCAGTATCACAATCACCACGCCGCCAATGATGAGCAAGCGTTTCCTTCTCGTCGCCTTTTCTTCCTTCCTTACTGACTCCCAGAATGTGTCCATTTGAATACAACGTTTCCAAGAAGGAAAAGTTTAGTTTGATAATCCATCCATGCGACGCCGCACCGACCTCGCCGCACTTCCCAAACGCTGCCTGTCCAGCATGGCTGTCTCGTTTCCTTCCAATGCCTTATCAACAGCCTCAAGCAAATCTACGGAGTATTTTTTTAACCCTCCCCTGTCTATCGAATACCGGCACCGTGCTCCATCTCGGCTCAGTTTCAAGAATCCCGCATCATAAAGAGCGCCCAAATTCCTAGAGGCACGGGTCTGTGAGACCTCCAGGGCCCGCATCACTTCGTATACGCAGCAGTCTCGTTCCATAAGCAGATGCAGAATCCTCAGCCGTGTCTCATCCGATAGAGCTTTGCAAGCCTTGACAAACTCCCGCATTCCTCAATATCGGGCAATCTATGCGATAATGCGCACAGTTGCATAATATAACTGAGAGCCAATTTTCCTGTCAAGCCCTGGCAGCTAAGACTGGTCCTTTTCCCTCCAGGCGGAGCTATGGCTGGACATTCGGCACCCTATTCCCAGCGTTCCCATTAAGGCAGCAGCCCCGCGGCGCTCACCCTGCACAAAACATCATTTTGCCCAATTCTCCAGAGCCCCAAACACATCTCCAGCGACTCTTCAGATACCGATAGTAAATATAACATGCTATAGTAAGAATCGTGACGGAGCAGTGGCATACTATCAGCTCTGATGAAGCGCTGCGGGCGCTCGACTCCAGGCGTTCTGGACTCGCCGAGACCGAGGCGAGGCAGCGGTTTCTACAACATGGCCCAAATGAATTGAAGGGCAAGAAGAAAACACCAGCACTGCTGGTCTTCCTGAGACAGTTTCTCAGCCCTCTTATATATGTACTACTTGCTGCCGTCGTAATCTCAGTTATTGTGGAACATTTCCTTGATGCCTGGGTGATACTGGGGGTGCTGCTGCTTAATGCTGTTATCGGCTTTGTCCAGGAGACACGAGCGGAAACGGCTATGGAGGCGCTAATTCAGATGACAGCGCCCAAAGCAAAGGTAAGACGTGGTAGCAAGATTGAAGCGCTACCAGCCAGAGAAATAGTGCCCGGCGATATATTACTTCTTGAAACCGGGGACAAAGTACCGGCTGACGCCAGACTGGTGGAGGAGTCTAATTTGAAGGTGAATGAAGCCGCCCTCACTGGCGAGTCAATGCCGGTAGATAAACATACCAAAGCCCTTGGCAAACAAGTACCCATAGCGGAGAGAAAAAACCTGGTCTACATGGGCACCGTAGTCACCTACGGAAGAGCTACAGCCCTGGTGGTAAGGACTGGGATGTCAACCGAAATGGGCAAGATCGCCACTAGTATTCAGGAGGTGAAGCCAGAAAAGACGCCTATCCAGGAGAGCATAAGTAAGTTAAGCAGGTATATCATCATCCTTGTCCTGGGAATCATTGGCATCCTGGTGGCTGTCAGCCTTGTCAGGGGACTGGATTGGCTGGAGGTATTCTTACTGGCGGTGGCCGCGGCAGTCTCTGCCATACCGGAAGGACTACCAGCCGTGGTCACTGTGGTCCTGGCAGTAGGCATGCGGATAATGGCACATCGCAACGCTGTCATTCGCCGGTTGGTAGCAGTAGAAACTCTGGGGTCGGCTACTGCAATCTGCTCTGATAAAACAGGGACCCTGACCCTAAACGAGATGACAGTGCGGCGTCTTCATGTTGATGGCCAATCTATTGAGGTAACTGGGAAAGGTTACGAGCCACGAGGGGAATTTCACCGAGATGGCCAGATAGTAAGTCCAGAAAGTGAAGCGCCATTAGCTTTGATGTTAAGAATAGGAGCTCTTTGCAATGATGCCTTGCTGACAAGAGAGGATGACTGCTGCAGCATCTACGGAGATCCGACTGAAGGAGCCCTGGTTGTAGCTGCTGCCAAAGCGGGGATGAACAAAGAAAAACTGGAGAAGGCCCTTCCCCGCATTGACGAAATCCCATTCCAGAGTGAAAAACAGTATATGGCTACCCTGCACCCGCGAGACGGAGGCAGAGTGGTCTATGTCAAGGGCTCAGTAGAAAGGCTGTTGTCCCTGAGCAAATACTACTTAAAGGGAGGTAGACCTGTCCCGCTGGAAGAAGCTGATGTCCAGGCTATTGTGCAGGCCAACACTGCTATGGGCAGCGAGGCAATGAGAGTCATCGCCACCGCCTATGTTGACCTCCCATCTGAATTAGAAGACCTGAAGGACGAGGACATCAGACGTAAGCTCGTCTTCGTTGGTCTGGCAGGAATGGCTGATCCACCACGCGAGGAAGCCAAAGAGGCGGTCAAATTATGCCGGCAGGCGGGAATTAGAGTGGTCATGATTACCGGTGACCATAAGGCAACAGCCGAGTCCATTGCCTATCAGCTAGACTTACCCCAAGGGAAAGCTGTAACCGGTGTTGAGCTTCAGGAGATGAGCGATAAGGAGTTATCACAGCAGGTTGATGATATCTCAATTTTTGCCCGTATTGAGCCCTTGCACAAGTTGAGAATAGTCAACGCACTGAAGAGCCGCGGACATGTCGTCGCCATGACCGGCGACGGGGTTAACGATGCTCCAGCACTGAAAGCGGCAAACATCGGCATTGCCATGGGCATCACCGGCACAGACGTGGCCAAGGAAGCCAGTGACATGGTACTGGCCGATGACAATTTCGCCTCTGTGGTGGCAGCAATAGACGAAGGCAGGGCAATCTTTAACCGCCTACGCAACGTGGTTTTCTTCCTGCTAAGCACGAACCTGGGTGAGTTGCTGGCATTAATCCTTTGCGTCTTCTTTATCGGTAAAGCGCCGTTACTGGCGGTGCAGCTAATCTGGATTAACCTGGTAACCGACACGACGGCAGCCATTCCTCTGGGGCTTGAGCCAAAATTTGGCGATGAACTCAAGCAACCCCCTCGCCACCCCAAAGTAGGTCTCATCTTCCCTGGACTGCTCCTTCGCATTGGCTTCCTGGCCGTGCTGATGAGCATTGGCGTATTTGTGATTTTCAACTGGGCTCAAGCCAGGATGAGCCTGGAGGAGGCTCGCACCATCGCCTTTTGTTCCATGGTTGCCTTCGAATGGTTCCGCGCCTTCAACGCTCGCTCCGATGAGCATACTGTCTTCAGCTTAGGTATTTTCCGTAACCGGTGGCTGGTTATGGCTATCGGGGTAGCTGTTATGTTGCAGATAGCGGTTACCTATGTGCCTTTCCTTCAAGTTGCTTTCAGTACCGTACCGCTGGGTATTGACAAGTGGGGAATCGCTATCCTGGCCGGTGCTACTCTATTTGTCATCGAGGAAACACGCAAGACCTTGTTCCCGAGGCTGTTTAGTTCAGGGAAATGGATGCCATTGCAAAAAGCCGCTACCTAGCGTAATGGCTTCTATGCCGTTTTTCAGTCTCGTCAAAGCCCATAGCTATCGCGATAATACACCAGCAGATACAGCTCTCTAAGTAAGTCAGATTCGTTATGCCTTATGATCTGCTGTAAATAATCTCTGTCTCCTGTGTAAAGGAACCTTTCCCACAACATAGGGACGTCCTTGCCGCTTATCACTGGCTCAGTGAAATAATCCTCCGCGTGAGAGAACAGCTCATCCAACTTAGGCCACTTGAGCTTGTATTTCTCCGCTTTTTCCCGCCAGGGCTGGAATAAGTCTATCCCGTCTATACTCATTCCCTTAGTCTTAAGAAAGTCTTTCTCGAACGAGAGGTTATAAGCGTAAAACGGCCTGGGCAACTTTGAAACGAGACTAGCAATCTGAGCAATAAAAGGCCTCTCCTCTTCTGAAGTCCGGCAGATTATCTCAAGGCAGCTTCCTTGAATATAGCCAAAAACCACAATTTCATCTTGGATTCTATCAAGCCCGGTGGTCTCGATATCAACCAGGGTTCCCCGTGGAATACTCACTATCAACTCTCTACTATATGAGGTAGCTGTGTTTTCCATCCTGGTTCCTCCACTTCGTTCGGGACTTTGACTTTTACATTATACAGGCTAGACTACGTCAAAGATAGCACAATGGGTTAAAATTAATATCGAGCGAACTACTATGTGGTTCCAAGCGATAGGCAAGATCTTAATCCTGGTCGGAGCTTTCACTGTCTTCCTCGGACTATTACTAGTATCGTCGCAGCGAATTCCCTTCCTGGGAAAACTCCCCGGCGACATATTCGTGCAAAAAGGGAACTTTCAATTCTTCCTCCCCATAGCAACCTGCGTCATAATCAGCATTTTGCTGACCGTTATTGTGAACCTAGTCATCCATATACTTAGATAAGCGCCGAGGCGGTAACTCAGTATACCAAGCGATAAAAAGGAGCAACCTGCGAGTACGCAGGTTGCTCCTAACTAGTCGCTATTTACTTGATAACCCTTACTCTTCCACTTCAGCTTCAGGCTGAACAACCGCAACTCTCTATCAGGAGCCTACGTTATTAACGAAGAGCTCAGGGCTTCCACCTGCCCTCCACCGACGCACTTCACCCTATCTGCCAGGTTCCGCACCCACCTGCGCTGGCGGAGAGCCCAAACCGGGAAAGATCCACTGGCACAACCAAATTTGCTTCTCTGCCATGCCTTCCCTCCTTACTAGACAAGGCCAGCTTCTACCTGTCTAGTATCTAAATTGTAACGAACATCAATGCACAAGTCAAATTCTTCGGTCCACTCAGGTGATTATTGACGCAGTGGCAAACAGGCTACCAAGCATAAATGCTAGTATATCAGGCACTGAGGGACATACATGGACATTTATCAACAATTAAGGCACAGGCTGAAGGAAGCTGCGGAAAGGAGCAAGGCCGATGGCATGCTGCTGTCAGGGGGGCTCGACACCGGCATTCTGGCCCCTCGTCTCCCAACCCACACTACGGTTGCCGTTCCAATGGCGAAGAATATCATACGAGTAGCGTGCACGTACTTCATGAAAGGGCCCGATGCGAAGAGTGGGACAACTGCCGTCCCAAATCATGGCTCGAGCAGTCGCATAGCTGGCCTCTAAGCTGCCTGTTATATAGGGCGGTGTCCACTCTACGATTGGTATTCGCTCCAACGTATCGGCGTTTATCACTACAACATACCTGTCACCATCTATGAGCTTTCCGTCAACGAGGTGAGAGAAGTAGTATGTGCAGTGCGTCTCACCGAATTTTTCGCTACGCTTGTTGCCGAACACGGTATTGGGAACTCCATCAGGCCCTATGCTGTCCTCAGGGGCTATAACAGCTTTTATTGTCAGAACAGCGCCATCGGGAAGCTCGATGTCTGTGCAGGCTTTTTCCCAAACGCTGTCAAGCAGCTCTTCATCACCCAGAACAGTGCAATCATCGGCGACAGGGATATCATCCATACCGGCTGCATTTACATCATGACCACCATTCTCATAGCCTGGAGCCTCATACGAGTAGCATGCAGGCACTTCATAAAAGGGTCCAATGCGAATAGTAGGACAACTGCCATCCCAAATCATGGCTCGGGCGCTTGCATCACTCGCTTCAATACTACCAGTTATGTAGTATGGTATGCGCTCCACAGCTGGTGTTAGCTCTAGCGTATCAGCATTGACCTTTATAACATACCTGTCTCCATCCACAAGCTCCCCATCAACGAGATGCTGAAAATAGTACACGCAATGTGTCTCACCGAATTTTTCGCTACGCTTATTGCCAACTACTGCGGTGGGAACCCCGCCGGGTCCTATGCTCTCCTCAGGAGCTATGACAGCTTTTATTGTCAGAATAGCTCCTTCGGGAAGCTCTATATCTGTGCAGGCCTTCTCCCAAACGCTGTCAAGCAGCTCCTCATCACCCAGAACAGTGCAATCATCAGCGACAGGGATGTCGTTTATACTGGCTGCATTTACACCATGACCACCATTCTCATAACCCGGAGCCTCATACGAGTAGCCTGCACGTACTTCATGAAAGGGCCCGATGTGAATAGTGGGACAACTGCCATCCCAAATCATTGGTCGGGCGCTTGCATCACTCGCTTCAACACTACCAGTTATGTAGTATGGTGTGCGCTGCACAATTGGCACTCGCTCTAGAGTATCCGCATTTATTGCTATAACATACTTATCGCCATCCACAAGCTCCCCATCAACAAGATGCCCAAAACGGTAGCTGCAGTGTGTCTTGCCAAATTCTTCACTGGGTGTATTAACCCATGTAACAGCAGGCACTCCCCCTATATTGGATTCTTTGGGAGCTATGACAGCTTTAGATACTAGAACAGCTCCATCGGGAAGCTCGATGTCTGTGCAGGCTTTTTCCCAAACGCTATCAAGCAGCTCCTCATCACCCAGAACAGTGTAATCATCAGCGACAGGGATGTCATTCATACCGGCTGCATTCATACCATGACCACCATTCTCATAACCCGGAGCCTCATACGAGTAGCCTGCGGGGACTTCATATGGAGGCAAAAAGTTGATGTTGCCTTCCCAAGCTCGACTACCGTCCCAAATCATGGGTCGTTTGCTTGCCAAAACTGCCTCGATACTGCCCACCTCGTTCAGGGGAGTATAAAACCAAACAGGTGTTCTTTCCAATGTGTCTGCGTTAATTATGACAACGAACCTGTCACCAGGCACTTTCTTACCGTCAACGATGTGCGAGAAATAATAACTACAATATGTTTCAGTGCGTTCTGATGTCCAACCATTGCCCTCTGTAGGTCCTATCACATACTTACCCGTCATCACGGCATCCTCAGGCATGTCAGTTACGGTTGATTCGACTTTGTCCCAAACATCATCTAATAGTTGCTCATCACCAACTACTTTGACTTTGATGTCACCATCATCATCTGCACCCACAGCCGGAGAAAGAGTAAGCGCCAGAATAAGTAATGGAACAGCGATTAAAGATAATAACCGCTTATATCGTTTCAATATTGTTCCTGTCATATTCTTAGGCTTCCTATATCAAATATTCCTTTGACCTTTCAACAGTTATACCTAGGAATTCTACCCTTGCTCCCACCATATTGAGTTTAACCTGCTAATAGCTAGAAAGCCACTTTCCCCAATTCTTGTTGTAACAAATATGGGCGCATAAGTCAAAAATGCAGAAATGCTAATATATCAGGCACTTAGGGACATGCATGGATATTTATCAGCAATTAAGGCACAGGCTGAAGGAAGCTGCGGAAAGGAACAAGGCCGATGGCATGCTGCTGTCAGGGGGGCTCGACACCGGCATTTTGGCCTTTATTGCCAGGCCAAGAATCGCCTTCACAGTCGCTCTGAAAGATTCCCAGGCGCCTGACCTGAGCTATGCAGAACGGGTATCAAACTTACTGAGCATAGAACTCAAGACGAAGGAGTTTACCGCGCGGGAGGCAATTAAGGCGCTTCCTGAAGTAATCAGAATCTTGAAAACCTTCGATCTGGCTTTGCCCAATGACCTCTCGATATACTTTGCCCTCAAGCTGGCCAAGGAAAATCATGTTGATTCAGTCATAACTGGCGACGGCGGTGACGAGCTGTTCGCCGGCTACTCTTATATGGCATCGCTCTCACCCAGAAATCTCGAAAGATATATAAAGCAGCTCTCAAAGAACTGGCACTTCTCAGCCAATGACCTTGGCAAGGCTCTAGGAATTGAAGTAAAGCAGCCTTTTCTCGACGAGGATTTCGTATGCTTTGCTTTGGACATAAGCCCAGAGCTCAAAGTCAAGGAGGGCACTGGTAAATATATCCTGAGAAAGAGTTTTGAGGATTTGATTCCGCCAGAGGTGGCATGGAGAGAAAAAGAGCCTATAGAATACGGCTCCGGCTCCACGAGGCTTCACAAGGTGATAAGCGATATGGTCTCTGATGAACAATTCCAGTCAGAAAAGAAGAAGACTGGTATAAAATTCATGAACAAGGAACATTGTTTCTACTACCGCATCTATAGAGAAGTGGTAGGAGAAATACCTGAAGCCTCACCCTCGGCTCCCTCTCCATTTACTGAAGAGGAACGGGGTGAGGTGGAAAGCTGTCCTTGCTGCGGGGCCAGCATGGGCAAATGGCATTGCAGAGTTTGCGGCTTTTCACCGCCCCTAGAGGCTCACCTGACGATCTCAAGCTGAAAAGGAAAGAGCAATATGTCCATTCTGTTGGGGATTGACACTGGAGGAACCTATACGGATGCAGTCCTATTTGACAATGAGCGTGGAGTCATCAGTGCAGCGAAGGCCCTGACCACCAAGCGCGACCTATCAATAGGGATTCGAAATGCCGTAGAGGCAGCACTGCCCAAGCCAGCTCCTGAGATTCGATTGGTGTCCCTGTCTTCTACGCTAGCCACCAATGCTATCGTGGAAGGAAAAGGCAGTCGTGTCTGTCTGCTACTCATCGGCTATGATTCGGATACCGTAGCCCGGGCCGGCCTCGAAGGAGTGGTAGCCAGTGATTATATTGTCTTAGTCCGAGGAGGGCATACTGTCACTGGTGAGGAGAAATTCCCCCTTGATACCAATGCGGCACGGCAGGCTATCCTGACCCACGCGCCCCGCGTAGCCGCCTTCGCCATCTCCAGCTTCTTCAGTGTGCGCAATCCAACGCATGAGCTACGGGTAAAGCGATTGGCGCGCCAGCTAACCAAGTTGCCCGTTACCTGCGGACACGAGCTAAGCACACACCTGGACGCGCCACGCCGGGCTCTAACCGCCGCTCTGAATGCACGACTCACACCCCTACTGCAGCAGTTGATTCTCGAACTTCGCGGAATACTTACCAGCCAGGGCATCCATGCACCCCTGACGGTTGTCAGAGGAGACGGCTCGCTCATGGACACTACTATGGCGCTGGAGCGGCCAGTGGAGACTATCCTTTCTGGCCCGGCAGCCAGTGTGATTGGAGCACGATACCTGTCCAACATAGAAGGAGATGCCTTTATCATCGACATCGGTGGTACTACTACCGATATCGCCACGCTGCACAGCGGTCGCCCTCGCTTGAACTTTGAAGGGGCCTGGGTAGGCGGCCAACGGACTATGATTGAAGCAGTAGATGTGCGCACAATCGGTCTGGGAGGAGATAGCGAGGTTCTTCTAGACAGGGCTGGTAGTCTATGTGTTGGGCCACGCCGGGTGATTCCTCTCGGTCTTCTCGCTGAGCAGTATCCTCCGGTCATAGATGTGCTGCACCGCCAGGTGGAACAACCCGCAGACAAGTATACAGTGGATACAAGGATGGGCAGTCTGGTTACGCTTGAGCGGTCACCGGGGATTGAGCAAAATAGCCTCACTTCGACCCAGCAGCAAATACTGACGCTCCTCAATGATGGCCCGATTCCGTTATCCCAATTGCTGGAAGGCAGTCTGGAGCACCAACTCCTTTATCAACGCTCTTTAGACAGTCTACAAGAGCGTGGCCTCATCGTCGCCAGCGCCTTCACACCGACCGATGCTCTCCACGTGCTGGGGCAATACAGGTGCGGCTCGGTCAAAGCGGCAAGACTAGGCGCAGCCCTGTGGTCCCGACGGCTAAACGTTGGCACAGAAGAGTTCTGCAAACAGGTAGTCCAGAAGGTCATAGTACAGCTTGGGCAGGCAACAATCGCAACCGCATTGGCCGAAGAAGGTGGCCTGGCGCTAAACAGCCAGGATAGTGTAGGCCGCTTGTTCATCGATCGGGCGCTGGCTACTGATGACAGCGGAGTCTTAGCGGTCACAATATCGATGCGGCGTCCCATAATCGGCGTCGGCGCCCCAGCCAGCGCTTATCTCCGACCTGTGGCGGCACAACTACACACGGACATCCATATCCCTGAACATGCCGAAGTGGCCAGCGCTGTCGGCGCCGTGGCTAGCGGAGTGGTGCAGACCATCCGTGCACTGATCCGGCCTCTAGATGGGAGCAACGCATTTCGAGTCCATCTGCCATTTGGAGTTCGTGATTTCGCTGAACTGACGCCAGCAGTATCTTACGCAAGAGACAGCGCCCGCCGGTTGGCTAGACGTCGCGCGCATCAGGCCGGTGCCAATTACGTCAAAGTGCATATCGAGCAGCATGACCGGACTGCACTGGTCTACAATGACAAAATCTACATTGAGACGGAGGTCATCGCTACCGCAGCAGGCCGCCCACGACTAAAGCAATAGACAGCACCATCTCACAGCAATGATATATCCGAGTTTGCGAAATCCGTAGAATCTTCGGCTACCTATGCCTAGTACTTCACCTTTATTCTTACTGGAATGCCAGAAATCATGAAGTGCACCTCATCAGCGTGTTGAGCTAGCATGAACCTTGCTCACCCAGCAAATAAACCCAAAATTAGTACTCAATCCCTTCTCTTCCTTGCACCCCTTGGTCATAAGGGTGCTTTACTTTTTTTACCTCAGTGACTAAGTCTGCTTCCTTCATAACCTTCTCCGTTGCTCCGCGACCAGTCAAAATAAGCTCTAGCCTTTCCGGTTTTGCTTCCAAAAGAGACACTACCTCTTCCTCCTTCAAGAAGCCATCGCGCAAAGCGATATTCAGTTCATCCAGAACCAGCATATCCCAGGACTCATCCTTAAAAAGCTCCTTAACAAGCTCTATCCCCTTTGAACATTCCTCCCTCAACTGCTCCGAACTGACTTCCTTATAGAAATGGGGATGCTTTTTCGCGAAGTGGAAAACCTCAATCCCTATTTTTCCCATAGGTTTATACTCGCCATACCCGAATATCTCGGGTGGTTTAAAGAAAGAGATAAAGCCTACCTTAAACCCATGCCCGGCAGCTCTAACTGCCTGACCAATGGCAGCAGTGCTTTTCCCCTTACCATCTCCGGTGTATATTTGAATCAGCCCTTTTTCTTTCACTTGGCCTCCTTTAACAAGATACTGCTTATGCACCACTGCTCAAGCTAGCGAGACTCTCCAAAAACCACAGATCACTTCTTCCTATTTATTGGGCATAAACCCAGCTAAAGCGCTTTTTGTACCTTTCCAATATGGCTATAGTCCTCACACCAAACAAACCGAGAAAGATGGCATTTCCTATGGCATGAGAAGTATCGAACCAGAGGCTGCTTAGCTGGGCAAAAAGCAAGGTGCTAAATGTAAGGGGGTAAGCGAAATATAGCCAAAAATAGATGTTTGTCATGAGGCCAAAGAAGAATCCGTAGATGACGCCAGCTATGATGAATCCTTTCCTATCTAGATTGAATCGAGAGAGATAGGCAGCGCTACTCCCTATCAATCCCCAGGCGAGCATTTGGTACAAGGTCCAGGGGCCTTGCCCCAGGAAGAAGTTAGAGATGAGCGGTGTCATCGCCCCCACCATAAAGCCAGCTATTGGACCAAAGACATACCCGGAACAAATTATCAAGAAAGTGCAGGGCTGAAGGCTAGGGATAGCAGCAAAAGGAATCCTCAAAACCGCTGACATAGTCGCCAACATGGCGACTAAAGCTATCTCCTTAGAGCCCAGAGCGACTGACTCAAATTTTAGAAAGAAGGCTAGTATAACCAGAACAGCCAGCAGAACCGCCATTAAGCCCCAATTGACCAGGGCATCTAATGAGGGGAACAAAACGGGGGAAACGGCAAAAGCTATACCGACAATTGTCAGCAGCGCTAGGACAATGTAGCCCTTCCTCATGTCACCATTCCTAACACTTCATTAACAGTTAACACATCGCTTGGAACACCATAGCTCTTGAACCATTGGGCCAAGCGGTTTATTTGAGGCGAGAATAGCAACGCTTGCGACAGCAAATCTCGTTTAGCCCCATCTACCACAATCCTTCCTTCACTGAGCAATATTACCCTGTCGCCATACTCGGCTACCGTTTCCACATCCTGAGTGACCAAAACCACTACCCCACCGTCTTTTCTATAATCATCCAGGAAGCTCATCAACTCCGCTTTTAATTTGTATTCCATTCCCCTGGTCGGTTCATCTAGAATGATTATCTTTGGCAGAGACACAAGGATAGAAGCCAAGGCCACCCTCTGTTTTTCTCCGCCGCTCAAGGAACGTGGATATCGGTGCCGGTATTGTGTAAGACCAAATCTCGTCAGCACTTGCTCAATCATAGGCTCCATTTCCCCACTGTCGAATTCCAAGTTCCTCAAGGGAAAAGCTATCTCCTGCTCGACCGTGTCAGCGAACAAGTGATCATTGGGATTCTGGAAGACATAGCCAATTTTCTTAGCTAGCTCAGCGCAGGATGCTTCTTTGGTATTTACGCCGTCTACCATAACATCGCCCTTTATCGGCTTTAGAAGACCATTAAAATGCTTGACTAGTGTGGTCTTACCTGAAGCGTTTCTTCCCATAATCGCTACAAATTCTCCCTCATGCATCTTCAAACTTATGTTCTTCAGGGCGACAACCTCACCAGGATAAATATGATATAACCCTCTTACCTCAATTAGTGGCCGAGCGTGGTCACTTTTAGAGTCATTGGCGACTTTAGTTTGAAGTGCTAGATTGTTCGCCGCCTCTTCACTTCGCTCAGCGCCCCAGCCTGGGATCACACGGTGCTGGAAAACCCTGGCTAATGTTGCTCTACCTGCCTTAACCGTAAGAGGAGTGTCATCAATGCTGATACCTTTTTCTCTCAATCCCTGAACGAGCTTGATTATTGGGGGTACCCCAACGCCATGCTTTGAGACCTCACCATCACTCAAAGTTGATTGTGGGGTTCCATCAGACACGATCAGTCCATCGTCTAACACAATCATCCTATCAACATGCTGTACTACTCTGTCCAATCTATGCTCTATCAATATGACCGTAATGCCAAGTTCATCATTTAGTCGTTCCGCTACGTTAAGGACCTCTTCAGCGCCTTTGGGATCCAGTTCGGAGGTAGGCTCATCCAGCACTAAAATATGGGGGTAAAGAGCTAGAACAGAGGCTATTGCTACCCTTTGTTTTTCACCACCAGAAAGCTCATTCACGGTTCGATGACGTAAGCTAGCAATACCCACTGTGTCCAATGCCTCCTCCACCCTTCTGGCCATCAGTTCTCTAGGAAAACCAAGGTTTTCCAAACCAAAGGCAATTTCCCTTTCGACATCCATAGCTACAAGCTGGTTCTCCGGGTCTTGAAATACCATCCCTACTTTGGTAGCCAGCTCCTTGGTAGAATGCTTCATTGTATCGAGGCCATCCACTTCCACCTTGCCAGTTATTTCGCCTCCATAGAAATGAGGTATTAAGCCATTCAGACAGCGGCAAAGGCTCGACTTCCCTCCACCGGAGGGACCCGTGACCAACACAAACTCTCCCTCTTGAATCTCAAGATTTATATCCTGTAAAGCTGGCTTATCAATATCACTGTAGCGAAATGTTAAGCCGTTTATCCTAATCAAGGTCTATCCTCCTCTTCAAAGGGGCTAGAATGAACACCATATTCAACGAGAGTGCTAGGCCGCCTAGCATAATTGCTTCCGGCTGGGTGAAGCTAATACCGGGCAAAATGGGATAGTACTCGTACCCTCCATATCCCAGCCAGCGCATACCGATGCCAACAGCAAGAGGGAGTAGAGCAAAACCAAGCACGGTAGTATCGAATTGAGTAGTCTTCAACTCCTTGTAGAAAGTCCTATCTTTACCAGAGCCAAACGCCCTCGACTCCATAGCTTCAGCAACCTGGACTGCTCGGTCCAAGGAGTTCGATAGCAGCGGAATGGCAATCGCCATGTAGTTCTTAGCCCTCCGGATTCGACTGCCCTTATCAAGCTCCAAACCTCTGGACCTGTGAACATCAGCGATACATTGGGCATCGCCAGTCAAGGCAGGAACAAATCTGGCGGATAGCGAAGTAACCAGGACTGATTTATAGGGCAACTTTGCCTTCATCAGCACTAGCATCAGGTCGTCAGGATGAATGGTAAACGTGAGCATAGTGAAAGCAGAAACTATGGCAAGCAATCTCAGGCTATTTCCTGCCCCGCAAAGTATGGCTTCCAAAGTTATTTTGGGGGCACCCACCAGAGGAATTGCAAAGGGAATCTGATACAGAACATGGGAACCTCGGTTGCCAACTAAAGCATTTATGACTATTATCAACAAGCACAGGAGGAGGAAAAGCTTCAACAAGGAAGCCCACTCCCTCCATACTCTGGCCGCTAGAAGCAATGGCAGCGTCGACAGAAATAATAGGAGAAGATAGAGCGGATTATTAAACAGCAGGGCAAGGATAAAAACACTGGCGATCCAGGCCAACTTGCACCAAGGATTGAGCCTATGAATAACCGTACGTTTATCGGCATACTTATAGCTTATCATTGAGGCACCTTAATCATCTCTTCACCGACTATCACTGTGGCGCAGGCATATTGGAATTCATCATGGTGACTGGCCAGTATGGCCGCCGCATTTTGCACTTGACTTCCATTAGTGCCTGATACCATCCAGGCTACATTTTCGCAAGCGCTGATGCCTCTAGGATTCCACGGGTTCTGCGTAGCCTGAATTAGCCCACACTCTGACTCGTGTCGCACCTCATTCCCTTGGGAATCGTAAACCACCACTTTGCCTTCTTCAAGCTTAATATAGAACCCAAGCTTTTCATTCCCATTTAGCTCCGATATAAAGTCAAAATCTTCAGTGCCTAACAGGACCAAATTGGAGTGCTTCTTGCTGTAGGCTGATGATTCTGGACCAGCCATGCATACGTTCTCAACCCCCAGCTTCTCTAGCTTGCTCGCTAAGACCTGGGCGGCGTCTCGAAAACCTTCGTCATAGACTATTGTGGTGGGTGAGATTTCTCCCTGATAACCGCCTAAGAATGGCTGGGGAAAGTCGCCAATAATAGCGGGGGCAAAGGCATGAAGACTCCAATCATGAAAGTCCCAGTGTTCTACATCGCCATCACAAAGCTTATAGCTCAATCCCCCGGCTTTAGCTGACATACCGTTAACATAGAAAAACCAATCCTTTTTGATTTTAGTTTGACAATACTGAGAACTAATCCCGTTTATCGCCTCAACAAACCCACCACCATACTTTGTTTCTACCGTAGCTACCTGCTCCAGAGCATCCAGAGCATTAGCGCCAGCACTCACTCTCACTGACTCATCCAACACCAGTTCATTGCCGAAATTCTGGGTGGCTATTACTTTGACTGCAATTCCGTCCGAAGGCCGGGGTTGACAGCCACAAAAGGCAATGACAAACAAGAAAGCGACGATAACCGATACTACACCCAATTCCGCTAGACTGCTTCGCTTCATCTATACTGGTCCCCTAGAAGTCTGCCTTTTCGTTTATCCTTGGTTTCATTCCCTTCTTAATTCCTTGATTCTACGAAATACGAGCACAACAGACACAACAAGCGCCACAATAACTACAATAGCTATTATGCTGTTAGTGTCCAGAGCGCCACCAGAGGTTTGACTACCCACCACAGTGAACTGTCCCTGCAGTCCTGTCAAGGAGACATCGTAGGTTCCCGCAGTTGCCTTGCCTACCAGGAATACCACATTCTGGGTAGAGCCTGGGCTCAGCCTCACCGTTTGGCTATCCTCCATTTGCCCATTGATGTAAAGAACTGCTTCGCAACTCCCAGTTTCCCCGCCAGCTTTGGCTATGTTGATGGAGATATTCACCTGCTGGTTGGGCTGAACTTGCCCCGGTGAGATAGTAAGGTTCGAAGCTGAGAAGCCGGCTGGCGCCCCTGACGCAGACAGCACAAAGTTGGCGATAACCTCCTTATTAGAGTCCATAGTCACACTAGCTGGATTGCTACCACCATTAAGGTCACCGCTCCAGGTATCAAAGATATAGCCCGCGGCTGGAGTGGCAGTTAGCTTGACAGAGGCACCAGACTCATATTGGTTAGCCTCTCCCGGGGGGCTAAGAGTGAGACTTCCAGCTCCGTTTGGTTCACAACTTGCCGTTAGCCTATGGAGCCCCGGTGAAATCTCAATGAAGTTAGCAACAACTGATTTATCGGCATCAACGGTTACAGTAGTGGAAGAAGACGATGGATTAGTAACATCACCACTCCAACTGTCAAATTCCCAGCCGGCATCCGCGGCGGCACTAATATCAACCTCAGTCCCGGCATCATAGGTATGTCTGCCCACCGAAGGAGTGGTTGAGCCATTCCCGTCCACTTTCATAGTCAGAGTACAGGTTTCCGGCGCAGACATTGTGACCGTCACCCGTATCCTGTCACTGCGAATACAATCGTCTTTTTCAGCAAATAGACTGAAGGTTCCCTCACTGTCTATGCCAATATCTACTCTTCCATCGCTACCGGTTCTATAACCTCGACCAGCGGCGCGAACAGTAGCGCCCTCGCAAGGCAACCACTCATCACTATCATCACTATAATAGGTCACTGTGGCAGTAAATTCGTCATCTACGTCTACCTCCATATCGCCAAGTGATATCTTTAAAGGTGCATCGCCCCAGTTCCCATAGTACCACAGCACTTCTTCGTGTGGAGGGTCGGGAGGGGTTGTCTGACCTAATGTGAACTGGTCAGCACCAACAATAGGGGTACGGTAATCCACTCGATACATCCATCCAATTGCTCCCTGAGCTTCTTCGCCAGCTACAGAATTCACAAATAACGCTCCATATTGGTCAGACACATAATACTGGAACCTCTCTTCATCATCGGAGGCCTCATCCAGGGCCCCCAGAGGAGTGGGGTCTGGCAGATGATAGGTCTTGCCGCTGTTGTCAGCTGTGATGTCTGACTCGGTAACAGTTACATTTCCCTTCCAGATGGTGTCATCCTGCCCTTCAACCCTTGTGTAGACAGATATATCAGCCGTGGCTCCAACGGCCCCTACCGAGGATGATTGATACAAAGACCCTTGTGTGGCAGAAGTAGTTATGTGCAGGGGTTGGCTGCTACCTAGGGCAAGGGTAAGCAAGAAAGCAATACTGAGCCATACTACAAATATCTTCAGTAATTTACCTTGCTTCACTCACGTTCAGCCTATGAAATGTGTCTACAGCGTAAAGCCTATTGAATTAACTGCTTCAAAGTCTTGTTACTACCTTATTAATCGAGCCATCCGACGAGATTCCAACCTTCATCAAGGTAATAGGTATCTGTGCCGTAGGTTAAGACGCACCCGGTGTTTACGTCAATCCAGTACCCCCTGCCTCTATGCAGCAGCATAAGGGTATTCCATTCAGGATGTGTCGCTGCCCAGTCAGGATTGTAGACTGTCCATCCCTCAACACCCTCGCCGGCCTTATAGCCATAGGCCATATCTAAATCCTCTTCAATGGAAGCAAACCCCGTGGCCACAGTGGTGAAATATGGTCTGCCCAGAAGCGCTTGTATCGCCCAGGCAGTGGTCTGGCACGGCCAAGCCCCAGGACTATCACTTTGCCAGTAAAACGAACCATCGCCCTGCTGGAAGCTCAGGAGGTCGTCAACCGGAGTGTTGCCATTTTCAGTCCAACTGGCGCTTGTCGGGTCTTGCCCGGCCGCTACTATGGCATTAATGGCCATGGAATCAAGATCCGCGTTCTGCCCCCAAAGAGGGCAATTAAATCCTCCGCTGTCAACTTGCGTTGACTTAATATAAGTCAATCCATTTGTAATACTATTCGAACCAGGGCTTTCCCCAGCGGCGACTAAAGCTGTTATGGCTGCGGAGGTGCTGTCCACATCAGTCCCCCATGAAGCACTCGGATCGAAACCCCAGCCACCATCAGCTTGCTGGCAGCTCTTGATAAACGACACGCTGTTTTGGACAATCTCCGAATTTGGATTTTGGCCAGCGGCAACAAGAGCCATGACTCCCCAGAAGTCATCGTTAAGTATCGAGCTATCACCAATCTGGGTGCCATCATACGCTGCCTGCAGCAGCGATAGAAAATTCCTGCCACCAAAGTCTGTGGGGCTTTCATTGGCAGCCACTATGGCCAAGACCATTCTGGCATAATCGGTGGCCAAATTCGCCTCGCCTGCATTGTCAGCCAGATAATCAACAATAGAATTATCCCCCACCTTCCAATCATGCGGGTCTTCTCCAGCAGCAGCTATTGCCATCACCAGCCATGCTGAAGGTCCAAACCCACCTACACTGCCATCTTCAGCTTGCTGGCCGCGGACATAAGCCAAGGCATTAGCTAATTCAGTATCAGTGAGATCGTAAGGATAAGGCGAGGCCAGCACTGGCACTACTAGTGCTGATGATACAAGCACTAGAAACAATACCAACCCACTTGACATCCCGAGTTTCTTTTTGATTCTGCTCACTTCTACCCCCTTTGACTTATACAAGTCAATTTAATTATAAACAAGTTTAGTTGATTTATTATGAACAAGCCTCAGGAAAATGTCAAGACCCTGGCAAGTTGGTTATGTCATAAACCCTTGAGGAGAAATTGAGGCATTTTGAGACTATAGAGAATAAGAGTTGGTTGCTGGTCTTAGTCCAGCTATATGGAAGCACGTTGCCTATCTTTTTTCAGATCAACGATTTCGTAGTTCAGGTTTTCCTCTTCTAACCTCTGCAACAATGCCGAAACCCCGTCTTCGGCACAGACCACCAGGAAGGGCAACCCGCAGTAAGCAGCTTCTATAGCTGCTTCCCTGACGCCATAAACATAATCAGGCTTCACCTCTATCTGCTTCAGCCCCACCAGAGCCTCGACTCCGATGACTCCCACTAACTTCGCTCTATCTACCTCCCCCTTCAATCGAGCAAGGTCGGTGCCTTCTGCCCCACCTTCACGCACATTGGGCACCTTGCCCACAGTCACCTTGCCCATATCCAGCTTTATCACCCCTTCCACACTAGAGACACCAACATCCGCGCCTTTCTTAGCTCCCGACACAGCTATTCCTCTAGCACCTTCACCATTTACGATGCTAGAGGCAAACAGCAAGCCGTCCTTCATATAAAGTGATACTGCCTGCCCCACAGCCAAGTCCTCATCAGCTATGGCGGTGGAAGTTGATATGTCGCTCACCACCTTGCTCACAAAGGAAGAATAGCTATGCAATTGCCTGGCCATCCTCAAAATCCAGTCCACCCCTTCCCTGGTCACCCTGTACCGGGAACGACCCTGCGAGCTCAGCCAGCCATCCTTTATCAATTCCTTGACATACTCGGAAACAGCTTGTGAGGTAATATCCAGCTTCCCGGCAATATCTTTCTGCTGCACATTCGGCTGGTTCGCCGCTATCTCCAGCAGTATTTGAAACTTGGTAGCCAGATTCTTGCTTCTTAATACCTGTGCCATATCTCGCAAAAGTATTATATCATCTGCCAGTTGGAGTTACTCTAAGCTTCAGAAGACACAAGCGAGCTGGGACATCCATTCCTCAACACACATTCGTGGCAACGAGGTTGTCGAGCATGACACACTCGCCTGCCATGCTCTATCATGTGAAGGTGGAACTGATATACCTTTGAAGGCGGGATTTGCTCCTGGAGCAAGGCATGTGCCTTTTCCACGGAAACGTTGGGGTCAATCAGTCCTAATCGCCTGGATACCCGAAAAACGTGGGTATCCACCGGCAGGGATGGTTCCCCCAATGAAAAAAGCAGTACACAGCTAGCTGTTTTCTGTCCCACCCCAGGTAAATTCAACAGGTAGTCCTTGGCTTCAGACATATCCATCGAATTGAGAGAATCAAGGCTAAGGGAACCTCGTGCTTGTTCGATCTTATTGAGTATTTGTTTTATCCTGCCTGCCTTAATCCGGGATAAACCTCCAGATTTGATAGCTTGAGCGATATGCTCCACCGGAGCAGATGCCACCGCCTCCCAACTATCGAAGGCAGTCTTAAGCGAGCCAAAAGCCCGTCCAGAATTTGCATCCGAGGTGTTCTGAGAGAGTACAGTCCCTATGAGGACATCAACAGGCTCTCTGCCCGACTTCCACTCCAGAGGGCCATACTCCTGCTCCAACAGCTTGATTACTTCTCTAATGGGCATTTCTTTGATTCACAAAGGAATTCTCTCGAAATTTGTGATAGTGTATCTCATAGGATTCGATGCAGAAAGTCATTCTAGATATGGACCCCGGCATTGACGATGCCCTGGCCTTAATCTTAGCGTTAAAGTCATCCGAAATCCAGGTCCTGGGCATCACCACGGTGGCCGGCAACGCCCCAGTGGAGGTGACCAGCACCAACGCTCGCCGAGTATTGGAATACCTGAATACAACCAGTCTTCCGGTGGCTATGGGCGCAGCAAAGCCCTTAAAACACCCTCTGGTTGACGCCCTGGACTATCACGGGCCGGACGGACTAGGCCAATGCGACTTGCCGCCTCCCAAGCTACCGCTGCACCCGGCAAAGGCCTGGGATTTCATAGCCGAGTTAGTATTGAATACACCAGGTGAGATTACGTTGGCGGCCACCGGGCCTCTGACCAATATAGCCATTGCTTTTGAGCGTTACCCAGAGCTAGCAGAATCTCTAAGCAAGCTGGTAATTATGGGAGGAGCCTACGACCTAACGCCTTATAGCAAGGGGAATCAAACTCCCTTTGCCGAATTCAACATCTGGCAGGATCCGGAGGCAGCTTACACTGCACTCAACTCTGGGGTTGATATCTTTGCCGTAGGATTGGACGTATCCACAAATCCCACAGCCTGCCTGGATAGCCCACACTTAGAACAACTTAAAGCCGGGCATACACCCGCTGCGCGCCTGGCAGCCAGACTGGTAGAATACGCTGTAGAACGCCATGGGCGTTGTGAGCTTCACGATCCACTAGCCCTGGCGACACTGCTGGATATTTCGCTGTTTCATTTCGTGTCTGCGCCCGTGGAAGTGACCACGGGAGCTGGCTGGGAGCGTGGAATCACACACGTCTTGCCATTGGAGAGAGCAGGCGGCGTGCCATCAATACACATTGCCGCCGGTGTAGACGGGGCCCGCTTTCTCAGTCTATTCTTGTCGCGTATACTGGAGGGTTAATATGACCAAGTTAGTAATATGTGGTGCCATAAACTGGGACATAACTTGCTTTGTGGAGCATTTGCCCGTGCCCGGAGAAGAAGTCACTATCAAGCGCATTACTCGGGTATCTGGAGGCACGGGGGCAAACGTAGCGGTAGCGGCAGCCCGTATTCTAGGGACTGAACAGGTTGCCCTGATTGGCGCTCTTGGAGAGGACGACATTGCTCATCAGCAAATGACATCTCTCACTGCCGAAGGAGTCATTACCGAGAGAATCAGCCACATATCGGGAGAAGAGTCAGGGCAAGCTTATATCCTGGTTGACCAGGCAGGACAGAATGTCATTGCCAGTCACCTGGGAGCGAATGCCAGGTTAGGACTCGAACATCTAACTAACCAATCAGTTCAACATCTCCTCCAGGAATGCCAGAGCATAGTACTCACCGATCCTCCACTGGCCGTAGCGACAGAGCTAATAGGTCTGGCCAAAAAACGCCGGATTCCTGTGTTGTGGGACCCGGGTATCCTGACAAGCCACGGATGGGCGGCATTGGAGCCTCTTGCCAGAGAAACAGATACTCTGTTCCTCAACGAAGCGGAGGCAACCGCCCTTTTTGGGACTGGGGAGATAGATATAGTCCTGCGCCGTCTGCAAGAGTCAGAATTTCCCAGACAGGTGGCGCTCAAACTTGGTGCTAAAGGTGCAGTAATGATTGAACCGACCACAGGTTTGGTCGTTGAAGCCCCTGCTTTGCCCCTCGAGGAATTAGGTCTGAATGTAATCAACACGGTGGGTTGCGGGGATGTCTTTGGGGGAGCTTTTGCCGCTTATCGCACTCTGGAAGCCAGCATGCAAAAGTCGCTCATCATGGCCAGCGTGGCGGCTGGAATCAATGCCACTCGTCCAGAGACTCGAGGCAGCCCTGACCGGCCCACCCTGGAAGCAATAGAGGAACGTAGCCGCAACCTTGGCTTCATGGCTCAGGAACGGAAGCCATCCAGAAACTACTAGTCAATTTCCCCCAATAAGATGCTTGATACTCGAACTCAACTAAAACGTGGCCTCTCTGTGGGAGCCAAAAGAGGGTGGAGTAGTTTTATCTGGATATGCAAGATCATTATCCCTATCTCTTTCCTGGTAGCTCTTCTTCAATGGACTGGTTGGCTACATCTAGCAGATTTCTTGCTGAATCCCTTAATGGGCATAATCAACCTGCCCGCCGAAGCGGCATTACCCATTATTACCGCAACAATGGTAGGCTTTTACGCTGCCCTCGCCACCATGGCGGTCATTCCCTTTACCATCGGACAGATGACACTGATTGCCATATTCATCATGATTGCTCACGGGCTTCCTATGGAGGGAATGATTCAACGCAAGTCAGGCATTGGCATCGTCAAAATAACCCTGGTTCGCATTACTGCGGCTATCCTGGCCTGCCTGGTTGCTTCCCAGTTCTTCAGTGACACCGGCCAGAGCGTTGCCATATCAGCCAACCTTGTGGTTCACACTCCATTCGCTGAGGCTTTGAAGGCCTGGGCTGCTAATACAGCGAGTCTGTTTATCAAGATTATCGTAATCGTCATGCTAGTTATGGTTACGCTGGAGTGTTTGAAATCTCTGGGCTGGATCAAATACCTGCTCAAGATTGCCAAGCCTTTCATGAAAATTCTTGGCCTTTCAGAACGAACAGCAACGATGTGGATAGCCGCCACTGTTTTTGGCCTGGTATATGGAGGAGCTGTTATCACAGAGGAGGCTAAGAACGAGTCCTTGACAAAGGAAGAATTAGAATACCTCCATATTTCTATTGGTATCAATCATTCTATGGTGGAAGACCCTGCTTTATTCCTGGCATTAGGACTGAATATCTTCTGGTTAATGGTGCCCCGCTTCGTCACCGCCGCTATAGCGGTCCATCTCTGCCGTGCTATAAGAGCTGTCAACCGAGCCTTGCTTCACAGGTGACGTCCCTTCACGGCAATCGCTCAACTATCCGGTAGTCCCTGGTATTCGCCTCACCACGGGCATAAGCCTCATGCCATCCCTGGGGCACCGGCATTTTCTTATACCAGCGGACTCGTTCTGCCTCGAGCAGATTACGGTCCTGCCCCATGAAATCGGCAGCACAGATAAGCTTGTGCTCGGTAAGGGAGGAAACCCGGTCCAGCCACCTCTCTCCTTCTTCAGAACGCATCAGGTGATGGTCAAGGATTAGCCTGTCAATTCGCCTGGCCAGCATCAAGGTCCTGCGCAGGGCAGCTTCCCGCTGTGCCGGGGTCAGGCTCGGCAAATAGATTGGAGGCCCAGATGCCAGCACCACGCCTGGATGCCACGCAAGGATTTGCTCAATCGCCTCATTACTGAGCATTTGAATATCAGAGGCATGCACGAAGACTTCTTTCCCCTCTTCAATCCTGGTCATCATCACTGTCCCACCTCTGCCTCGTTCACCATGAGGAACAGGAGGGGAAAAGCTCAATGGTCCATCGGTCAGTCCCTCCGAAGCAGTGAGATTTCGATCAATCTTCTGAGCCAAAGCCTGGGCGCGATAGACCTGATTTGGAGAAAGGTCCTGCGTCCCTTTTGCCCACAGCCTGGGATGGCTTAAGGACTGGGCCACGCGACCCACCGAAAGCTGGTAAGGATTGGCATTGACCATTGGATGGTGCTCGCCGTGATAATGGCTAATCACCACATCGGTGGCATCCTCCAGCGCCCTTCCAATGGCAGCTTTGACTCTCTCAGAAGCGGCCACCTGAACTGGATGGGGCAGCAGGCCGTGCCGCCGGTATCCCAGTGCCACCCCTGGATCAATGACTACCTTGCGACCATCCGTCTCAACCACACAGCATAGACCACGAACCCCCAGCGATTCAGCGCCGATTATCTCTATCCGCACTCCAAAGCCAATATTACACCAATGCCCGCTGATTGTGATAACTTTATAAAAGCAATGAAGATAGAGAAAGGGGACAGGCACTGGGTGAGAATCAAGAGAGTCGAGTCTGACCTGGTTGAGTTTGGCATTGGCGCCGGCCTGGCTAGAAAGCTCATCTACTGCTATCCCGTTGGCGTCTTGGAAAGGCTCATCAAAAATACTAGAAAGCGGCAACCTGCGGAGCCGGCCACTTACTTTCTGAACGGCCTCAAGAAATCCAGAATGAAACATAGGCCTGAACGCACTCCAATCGGAGACGAAGACAGATAAATCGACATGATAGTGATAAAGTGCGCCAAGTGCAGGGCTAAGCTCTTCAAATACCTGAAGATTGGGAAGGGGCGGATATTGCACTGCTGGAAAGGGCGGATAATAGAAGACTATAGCGTTCGAGATGGAGATGAAATTAAGTGCCAGTGTGGCAGTTTGATTGGGATTGATGAAGGAAAGTGGATTAAAATGAAGCAACGTTCCTTCACTTACTCGGGAACGAAGACAAAGGGATAAAACGTCTCTATGAGACTCATAAGCGCTTGCTTATTAGGACTGAAGTGCGCCTGGGACGGCACAGACAATTACAGGAGCGATAAGGCAATCAAGCTTCTGGACACTGAGACCCTGATCCCTGTTTGTCCCGAACAACTGGGAGGATTGAAGACGCCCAGGGCGCCACAGGAGATTCAAGGAGGCAGCGGTGAAGATGTTCTTGACGGGAAATGCAAAGTGCTGAACAAAAACGGAGAAGATGTTACCCGGGAGTTTGTTGCCGGGGCAGGAGAGACTTTGAGAATTGCCAGGCAATTCCATATTGGAGAGTTTATAGGAAAATCTAACAGCCCCTCATGCGGCTGCGGGCGAATATACAATGGCACATTCTCCCAGAAATCGATTGCCGGCGATGGCGTCACCACCGCATTATTGAAGCGAAACGGAATCGGAGTCATAACGGAAGATGAGCTGTAGCCTGCAGCCAGGTAGACAGCAGTTGTCAGACTAGTTCCAGGAGATGGATGCATATAGTTGCCGAAAGGCTAGGTTTGAAGAGTGAGCAGCTGTAAGTGGTATTCCTGCTGCCCAATAAGGCGATTCACAGACGAGGGGAAACTTGAGAGGTATTGGGTGGACAACTATTGTTTGGTTGGTAACAAGAAGTGCATCCGATATCGTATGGAAGAAAGAGGCGAGTCGCATCCCGATAACATGCTGCCCAATGGTGAGATAAGAGAAAACTTGAATAACATCTATACAGTCCTATATTCTAAGGGAGAGAAGTAGAAATGCAACTTAAGCTGACTTTCCTGGGTGCCGCCCAGAACGTTACAGGCTCACAGTATCTTGTAGAAGCCAACAACACCAGATTCCTGGTAGACTGCGGGCTTTATCAGGAAAGAGAGTTCAGGAGAAGAAACTGGGAGCCCTTTATCATCCCACCCGACAGCATCGATGCCGTGCTTCTGACTCACGCTCACCTCGACCATTGTGGTCTGCTACCCAGGCTGGTGCGTGAAGGGTTTCACGGGCATGTATACTGCACTGCCGCCACTTCTGAAATTGCCAAAATCATACTGATGGATTCCGCCAATATCCAGCAGGAAGATGCCGAGTTCAAGAAGAGAAGGCACCAGCGGGAGAGAAGGAGAGGCCCTTATCCTGAGGTCCCGCTATACACCACAGATGACGCCAAGGACTGCTTCCCTTTGTTATCCCCTATCCGCTACGGGGAGCCAGTCCAGATAGGTGATGGGGTTGCAGCTACTTTTCACGACGCTGGCCATATCCTTGGCTCATCCATGATAACGGTCACAGTAAGCCAGGATGGAGAAAAAAGGACTCTTCTCTTCTCCGGGGATGTTGGGCGGCGGAACAAGCCCATACTGCAAGACCCGACCCTCTTCGACCAGGCCGACTATGCGCTGGTGGAGTCCACCTATGGTGACAGGTTGCACGAGAGCCAGGAAACCATCAGCGGCGAGCTTGGTAGGGTGATAAACTCAACCGTAGAGGCTGCAGGGAGTATACTGATTCCAAGCTTTGCCCTTGAGAGGTCACAGGAAGTCCTCTATTACCTGAATGAATTGCTAATCGAAGACCGTATACCGCACCTTATGGTTTTCGTCGACAGCCCTATGGCGGTAAACGTCACCGAAGTATTCAGTCATCATCCTGAACTGTTCGACAAGGAGATGATGGCCCTTATTCGACAGGGAAAATCGCCATTTGACTTCCCCGGCCTCACTATGGCCAGGATGGTGGACCAGTCAAAGGCGATAAATCACATAACCGGGTCTGCCATGATAATCGCTGGCTCCGGCATGTGCACCGGAGGTAGAATAAAATATCACCTGGTTAGGAACATTTCCAGACCGGAGAGTACGATTCTTTTCGTAGGATATCAAGCGATGGGCACGCTGGGAAGAGAAATCATAAGCGGTGGTAAAGAGGTAAGGATACTGGGCGAGAAGCATCCTGTGAGGGCAAGGGTGGCTCAGATACATGGTTTTTCAGCCCATGCCGACAGGGATGAACTTCTACGGTGGTTATCGGCTCTCCAAAGACCGCCCAGGCATCTATTCATCGTCCATGGGGAGTCAGAAACAGCCTGGCAATTCGCTGACTTTCTGAGAGAAAGGACTGGCTGGGAGATATCGGTGCCAGCATACCGGGACGAGGTTGTCCTGGACTAGTCGTGCCAGATATTCTTCAGTCAAATGCAGGGTGCAGCAATACAGAGTGCACTATTCAGTGGAAGGCCAGCTCAATAGCTATCCATTTATCTGACCAGGGCTTTTCTACCGACAACCTCCTGCTTTGCATGCCATCTCTGGACTGTCTCAATCACCGTGTCAGGTTCATCGCAAACTCTAAGTAAATCCAAATCTTCTTCGGAGATGAATCCTTTGGCCAGGACGGAACTCTGCAACCAGTCAAGAAGTCCTTCCCAGTAGCTGCTGCCGAATAATATCACCGGGAAAGGTCTTATCTTAGCGGTCTGCATCAGGACTAGTACCTCAGTCAACTCGTCAAGCGTTCCTAACCCGCCGGGCATGATGATAAAGGCGGTGGCATACTTCACCAGCATGACTTTCCGGGCAAAGAAGTGACTGAATGTTATTGACTTTGTGGTGTAGGCATTGGAAACCTGTTCCTCAGGTAGTTCAATATTCAGTCCAACTGACGCAGTCCCGGCTTTGAAGGCGCCCTTATTGGCTGCCTCCATAACACCAGGCCCGCCGCCAGTTACAATAGAGAAGCCCATCTCCCCGAGCCGGCGCGCTATCTCTTCTGTCTGTGCATAAAGCTCGTTATCTGGTTGGAGTCGGGCCGAACCGTATATAGTTACTGCTGGCTCTATACCTGAAAGTCTATCAAACCCCTCGACCAGTTCGCCTATTATCCGGAACATACGCCAGGATTCTTCTTTGGCTAACTCGTTAATTTCGTATCCCATGTTGCCCTCCACAGCAAACGAATATTACCATACTATGCAGCCTTCATTCTGTGTGTATCCTTAAGGAGGAAAACGTCTACGATTTGTCAATCTTACCAACTGTTGCCTATTTCTACCGAAGTAACCAACTTTGTAGGCAAACTATGGCCTTGATTCTACTGCAGCACAAACCTCAGAAGTGTCCCACGCCGTTTTAATTGGCTAACAGCTCTTCAACGAATCAAACAATCTGGCTTTTTGTCACGTCGGATCAGTCCACTTCAGAGGAGGAAGCAGACTCCCTAAGTATCTGAATGGCAGTGTCGCGATACGCTTGGAAAAACTCAAGATTCAAGTTCGTTGCCAAGTAGCCATTCCTTCCTTCTACCCGGCCGTCAAACGTCTCCAACCAATCTGCGAACTTGTTTAGAGTTGATATCCTGAACTCGTAGAGGTCGCCAATGACCTCACCTTTGGAGTTCCTCCGAAGTCCCGGGGGAACCACTTCAGACGGTGGTGTCTCTTGGCCGACTTGTATGAATCCCAGTTGAACTCCAAGCATGTGCCGAGGAAGGCTATTATCTATGTGGACGTGGGCAATGAGCCGCTCCCCTTTTTGCGGAGGTTCATAAAGGTAGAGACTCGAGATTGCAAGCACGCCCAGAGCGCTTCCGAGCCCATAGCCACGTAATTCATCACTGACACAGATTCCACCAAACTCCCACCGGCGTCCTCCTTCCAGTTCCTCTCCTTCCATGACGTAACACATGCCGACAATGCACTTCCTCTGCGCACCAGCATCAATGGCACGTGCTACTAACAACGAACCTTCATCTGCAAGCTGTTTTAACTCAGTAAGTGTCCGAGGCCATATGAACTCAGTTGCTTGGCTTCGGTGAAACTCATGAACAGTCGCCACATCCTCATGCCTGGCTCTCGCAATTGACACGATGATGTTTTGGGTGACCATGATAGCATGTTTATATCATCCCATCAGGATTGTCAAGGGCGAAACACGGCCGATGGCGGCTATAGGCTTTGGGCAATCGTCTTGACGGCGGCGCGGCTATTGCGCCGCTGGTGCTGCCTTAGACGTTTCATAGCTTCCTTCCTGAGTACATAGGACAACAGCTGGCGCATTCCACGGTGAGGAGATGTTGTACCATTTCTCCAGCGCGTTACGGTTGGTCGGCTTACATCGAATAGGCGCGCACAAGCCTCATCAGTGAGGTCAAGCAATTCCATGCCCTCCATGAGGATGCCCTGAAATTCGTTACCTGTTAGGGGTGCGAGCATACGATTCATGATGAACGTCTCAAGTTGAACGTTTTTTTCCATCATCGACCCTCCATTTGAGTGTACTGTGCACTAAATACGCAGTGCACTTTGTACTGCATTGTAACATGCCATACCAGTATTGTCAAGTGCAATTTGCACAATACAAGTTATAGCTTTGTCCCAGAATAAAGGCGATTGCACTTTCTGACAAATTGTTAAATCCTCCTGTTTCAATACTGCGACGGGCGACGATTCCGCGCTAATTGTCTCTACCCGCATCCCCGAGTTCTCTCGGCTTACTTGAAGATAACTTTGTAAAGGCGGGTTCTTTGAGAGCTCCACAATGCAGTGGGCAGATATACGATGGCACATTCTCCCAGAAATTGATTGCAGCAGATAGCGTCACCACTGCATTGCCCTTCGGTGGCTATTTCATCCCCATCAGTGCTTCGTAATACCACATCCTTTTTCCTCACCCTCTTGAACCTAGTGACCAGGCCTATAAGATGAGCTATACTACGAATAACTACTCCAATATGGATAGTCCAATCGGTGCGCTTCGCGCCTGTAGCCTTTTCATTCATCGGCCAATCACGATACCAGAAGTACTGAAAAGCGTGGTGAAGTCCTCGGGTATAGCCCGCTGTGCTGGTAACGTCATGGTGCATCACCTCCCTAACAGTGCTGCGGTTATTACATCAGCAAAAACTCCTTAGAAGACGCTTGGGTAACACCACCTATCGACCTGCTCATACAATCTGGCTGAATGTGCAATTTTTGGCAGTCAATTAAGCATGATGCTCATGGGTAAAACAAAGGTAGACTTTAGCTTCTTAGCTGCTGTATACCTGTTTTGGTAACAAGGAGGCTATGGCATGGAGCGGACATTTGAAGCTACCATTGAGAAGCGCGATAAATGGTATATCGGATGGGTAGACGCGGTTCCAGGGGCTTTCAGTCAGGGAAGGACGACTAAAGAAGTTCAAGAAAACCTGAAAGAGGCGGTGCAGCTCATACTAGAAAGTCAGCAGGAGCTGAGGGCCAAAGGGATGGCTGGGAAAATATGTCGTCAGTTGGACATCCCGATCCCTAGAACGGGAGCTTGAGTTTAGCCTCGGTAACAGGTAACGAAAAGCGGCGCTTTCCAATATGGCTTTTTGTTGACCGAGAATGCTAATAGCTGCGGACAGGGGCGTGAAAACTACCAGCCTCTCTGCCTGAAAGCTTCGTACATCACCAGAGCTGCAGCGGTAGAGGCATTAAGTGAGGTAATTATCCCCGTCATCGGGATAGACGCCAGAGAATCACACCTTTTCTTGACTAAATCTGACAGTCCCTTGCCCTCGCTACCTACTACAATCGCTGTCGGCAATTTGAAATCTACCTGGTTGTATGGGATTTCGCCAGTCTGGTCAATGCCAACAACCCAGACATTGCTTCTTTTCAATGCCACCACTGTCTGGGAGATATTGGATACCCGTGCTACCGGCACATACTCCACAGCACCAGCCGACGCCTTAGCCACCGTTGCGGTGACTCCCACAGCTCTTCTTGAGCGGATAATCACACCATGAACACCGCTCGCTTCGGCAGTTCGTATAATTGCCCCTAGATTCTGGGGGTCTTCAATACCATCCAGAATACAATAAAGGGGCGGTTCGTTTCTTTCTCTAGAGATGGTGAGTAGATCTTCCAAGGCAACATATTCCTTGATTGAGGCGTAAGCAATAACCCCTTGGTGCGAGGAAGTTCCGGTTAACCTGTCAATGAACGACCTTTCCACATATTCAACGGGGATCCCTCTAGATTTAGCAAGGGTCAATATTTTGGCAACTGCTGAATGAAGCCCAATATTGCGGGCGAGTAATACTTTGTTTATAGGACGGCCAGCCTTTAGTGCCTCAATTACCGGATTTCTGCCCTCGATAGTGCCTGCCATTTTTATCTTCTTTAATTAGATAGTATCACAAACTGAGGCAGCCCCAGCTTTGAAGGCGCCCTTATTGGCTGCCTCCATAACGCCAGGTCCACCGCCAGTTATAATAGAGAAGCCCATCTCCCCGAGCCGGCGCGCTATTTCTTCTGTCTGTGCATAAAGCTCGTTATCCGGTTGGAGTCGGGCCGAACCATATATGGTTACTGCTGGCTCTATACCCGAAAGTCTATCAAATCCCTCGACCAGTTCGCCGATTATCCGGAACATGCGCCAGGATTCTTCTTTGGCTAACTCGTTGATTTCGTATCCCATGTTGCCCTCCACAGCAAATGAATATTACCATACCACGCAACCTTCATTTTTCATTAGAGAGCAGTTTGTAAACGGGGTGTTCTCGGAGAGCGCCGCAGTGTGACCTTAGCAGCCTATGGGACGCGTCCTGACTACCTCAACCAGCCATTTAATGTAATGGGCAAATATACGATGGCGCATTCTCCCAGAAATTGATTGCAGTCGATGGCGTCACCACCGCATTATTGAAGAGAAACGGGATTAGAGTTACAGCTGAAGAGGATTTGTAGAGAGGCACAAAGGGAGGTCTTAACTTCAATACATTGATTGAGCTGGTAGAAGTGAAAGGGAGGTAGAGAAAATGCCTTTTGCTGTGGTAGGAGCGGGAATTCTTACACAGATTTTTAGGTAGTCCCGTCGAAGGACAAAAACTAAGAAATCACTTGCCTGCAAGCATTAAACAATCTTCCCAATTGGTTAGGCAACAGAAAGTCTGTAATAGCAAGTTAAGTCGAAGGGTGTTCAAACCTTTTGCTTTGATTATGCAAGTGAAGGAGTACTCAAGTGAAGCAAGAGAGTAGAAAGTTCAATAGTACGATGGTAAATCAGAACCCTAGATTATCTCGTTTAAATATCTTTATTGTGCTTAGAAAGTTATCTTTTTTGCCTTCTCTTTCCGTATCCTCTATGAAATTACTAAAACCTAGTAACTCCAAATATCTGTTGGAGAATGAGAGCAACGAAGTAGCAGCGGCTTTTGAAAAATGAAAAGGCTCCAAGAAATAATGCTGTAATCTATATCGACCCCAGCAAGTTGTTGGTTCATATTCTTGATTTTTGTCACCACATGATCTGATTAAATCGACAGTAGTTTTGTCAATTTCTATAAAATTTGCCTTCCACTCATAATGCATTTCAAAACCTATTTTCGGCAGCATCTCTCTGTGAATTACTAGCTCTCGCAGGTGGTTGATTAGTTTTATGAAATTCACGTAGTCGTCTACATGTTCACGCAGATCAGGATTCTCATCTCTAAGGGCTTTTAAAAAATTCTTCCCAGCATTAGGATTAAGTGAAGTCCTTTGTGCAAAAGTGTCTCCTCTAAATTTGAGATTAAGCTGATTCTTAGTTCTAATCGCTAGATTATCAAAGATTCCACTCGTGAGGGATATGAAATAGTTAAAATGGTATATCATGCTTTCCATTGTGTCCTTGTTCACACCAGAATAGTATTGGGAACCCATTTCATCAATGCTCATCAGAAGGTAGACGAACCGGCTGGCAAGAGCATCAAGAACATAGTCTCCGACATGATAATTAGGAACCTTCGACCTGAATGAAAACCAATACCAGCCCCATTTGTCAAAAAGGTAGTTGTTTGAAATATAATACTTACTTCGATACTTTGAAAATAGATCCATTATCTCCTTTGCTTCCTCTACAGTAGCAATGTTAAGAAGATGCCCAGGAAAGTGAGATTCAAACCACAGGCGATTCCTAAGGAGTACCTCGTTGTCAGTCACCAGGATATTCATGTTATCAAACTGATTCAGAACTGCTTGAATGAATACAAGTATTGTCGCTTCTTTTTCATGTGGACTCAAAGACTCCTTATTGTGTATAGTTTTGCCAATCTCTTCTACATCTTGCATCCTATAGCCAAAAACCGTTAGAGAGCGGGATTCACCAAGCACCATTTCAATCCCAGTTAAATTACCTTTATCATCATATTCTTCAACAAGTGCAGGCACATCTCTAAGTTCATCATGGTTTGTACCAAGGGGCGTTCTTACAAATTCAAAGAGCTCAGATCTGGAATACTCCAACAGGGTTCTCGTATTCTGGTCTCCCTTTGATAGCAAACTATCAAAACTCTGAGAATCTACGAGTATCCTTAGCTTTCCTTTCTTCGGAAGTATAGGTTTACTGACCATATTTGCGATTATATAAGAAGTGCGATTGGTTTAATTTCCTAAAGTAGTGCCAAAGGCTTCTTGAGAGCCATATACCTCTCGTATACTTTCAATATTATAAGGAGTGCACAACTCGCTATCTTGTTAATAACCTCGCCTTTTTAATACCAACACGCACAACAATTCCCCCAATTACCTTTATTTGCATCACTGGTATTCTTTTAAACTTGCAGCATCATATCCTCTTGCTCTAGCAGTTCAATAACTTCTTCAATGACCATATAGACTATAATATCAAAAGCTGTAAAAAGGTGCGTAGCCAAAGTTAAAGGGGTGGCTAGGTAAAGCTAGATTGAAGTAACAAGGGGAGATGTGCTACATTCAATCTTAAGATGATGGCTGACTCTGTAACACTAGCGCCAACTACAGTTGAACCGATTCGCCGTGCCTTTTCTGCTGAGAAAGCAAAGGCCTGGCATTACAAAATACATCCTTACTATACGAAGCAGCCTTCCAATGTAGTGGGCGAATATATCCGCCATTTCTGCCCTGAAGGTGGGCTTGTTGTCGACCCCTTTTGTGGCAGCGGCGTTACCGCCATAGAAGCCTTGACTAATAGACGACGAACGATTTGTGTTGACCTTGACCCACTGGCGGTTTTTATTACCAGAATGACTTGCCTAGCTCCTGTTGACCTCAACGCCTTCTGGGATGCCTATCGCCAGGTCGAAAGAGAAATGAAGCCCATTCTACAATTCGTTCGGAAAGCCTCACTCAGGGACTACGAGTTAGACCCATGGCGGAAAGAACTACACGATTATGAGTTGAAGGAATGGTATCCCAAAGGTGTTAAGCTTCCCTCTAATGCCGATACAGGCTATGTAGAAGACCTCTTCGGCAGGGCACAGCTAATAACCTTGGCTCATCTCAGAGCAGCTATTACGAAGGTAAACAATCAGCAGGCAAGAGATCTATTGCTATTTGCCTTCTCTGGCATTCTCGCGAGGGCAAGCATCACATATGGAATTGATCCGAGACATGCAGGTGGAGGAGACAGCGGTATCTTTCGAGTGTATCGCTACTGGATACCACCAAAGCCTGATTACCGTGACGTTTGGAATCTATTCTCCACTAGAGCCAAGCTAGTAGCAAATGCCAAAGGAAGAAGTAACACTCTCTTTGGAGACTTTGTACGTGTAGGCGAGACTTTCAATGTTTACTGTGATTCCGCCAAAAACCTACTCAAATATGTAGACAAAGGCACAGTAGATTACATCTATACCGACCCGCCCTATGGCGCTCACATTGCTTATTTGGACTTGGGCACAATGTGGCATGCTTGGCTGGAATTAGATGTTACCCCCGAAATGCGGCAAAGAGAGGCGATTGAGGGCGGAGAGCAGCAATTCGACGAAAAGCACTATCTGGAGGTGCTCCAAAAAGCCTTTGAGCAGATGTTTTACGCCTTGAAGGATGAGGCATGGCTATCTCTCGTCTTTCATCATAAGGAAACCAATCTGTGGTATCAAATTCGGGACATGCTTCGCTATATTGGCTTCAACTATGTAAACACGGTAGCCCAGCCGTTGGCTAGACAGACATTCCACAAGATTAAGAATCCATTGCGAGTTTTAGGGGAAAGCCTGATTGTGAACTTTCAGAAAAGTGCGGTAAGGAAAATATCCCAACCCATGTCCCTGCCAATGGCAAATATAATTAAGAATGTTGCTGAGAGGGTAATTTACCGTGGTGGAGGGGCAACGACAGAGGAGATACTTAGAGAAGTGGTGCCGGACCTTTTTGATAACGACCTTTTCTTCGATGCCGCCTCCAAGAATATCGGCGACATCCTGGCAATTCTTGAGAGCGACTTTGACCTTGATGACAATAACCTGTGGCGGATCAAGGCTGAGCGCCAGGTAGGCAACTTCATTCCACCCAGAGAGCGCATCAGATACTATGTAATAGGCTATTTAAGGAAAGTAGGCAAGGCAAACTTTGACTCTATTTGGGTTACTATCACTCCTTTATTGACAAATGGGCACGAACCCACAAAGCAGGATATCAGCGATGTCCTAAATGAAGTAGCGATTTCCTATGATGGCGTCAATTGGGAGCTGAAGGACCCTAGCGTGCTGGCAAAACAAGGCATTTTGCCATTGTTCGTCTCCGAGAAAGTTGAGGAATACCCCCGTGAAATTCCAGCCAGCACCGCTCATAACCAGCATATCTATCGCCTTGCCATACTGTGTCAGAAGGCTGGACTCGTGCCTTATATCGGAAAGCAGGAGAGAAATGACCCCATGCTGGCAGCGCTTAAACCCTTAACCTACCTAACTGTAAAAGCTGAGCCAGTTCAGCAAAAGCGCATTGAGCAGATTGATATAATCTGGACACAAGCGGATGGTACTCCAGTATGGGCTTTCGAGATAGAGGAACACACATCAATTCTCAGTGCTTTAGAGCGCTTTGTGGCTTTGCTATCGGCTGTGCCAGAATTGGGCAAAAACCGACAGCTAACTATTGTGGCACCAAAAGGTAGACGCAGAAAGCTCCAGCAAGAGCTAACCAGTTCATCCTATATCGGACATCCGCAATATTTAGAAAACAAAATCACCTACATGTTTTACGACGATTTAGAAGCCGCATTTTCCAAGTATAGCCACCGAGCCAGCCTTGACCGCAAGGAGCTTCACACGCTGTGTCACCTCCCACCCAGCGAAACAAAGTGAACGTATTTAAACCTCAGTAAACTTCAGCTTGCACTGAGAATCGCTCGAAATGCTTCTTGTTTCTTGTGCAGATTGTTTCTTTCCGCCGACTAGCCACAGCCCCAATGATTGCATCAGCAAAACACCTTCTAAGAAACTCCTTTCGCGGCTGTTCGTCAAGCGCCGCAACAGAGTTCCCAAGCAATATCCCTGCCAGTTTCGCATCTTCATCTGAAATTGGTGCCGATTCCATCAAAGTAAAGAGAGCTTTATATTTGATCTCTTCTCTGCGCCTAAGTTCTTCCTCGAAAATCGTAGATATTCCAATCCACAATTCGACCAATGTTAAAGCACAATAAGAGGCAGTAATGTCACCTTGGATGAGGCGTTCAATAAGAGATTTAGCTCCAGGATCACCCCTGTGGTAGTCTACGAAAAGGGTGGTATCAAATAAATAATCAGCCATCCCCGCCCGATGTCTTGCTGAATATCGACTCTCCGAAAGCTAACCTTACATCTCGAACATAGTCACGGCCCTCAGGGAGATCAGGGCGGCTTCCAAAGGAACCTTTTACAATCTCAATTGCCTGTTCTCTAGTCAACTTAACAGGAGCCCCGAAAGGCTGGGCCAACATTTCCCTTACCGCAGGAACCTCCCAAATCTGAGATGCGTCAGTCACCTTTACGTTTGGCTTCAAATCCCTCACTCTCATATCTACGCTCCCTTAACCACTATTTCCAATCTGCAGGAAAATTATATCATTTATCACGTGATTAATTACACTGTGAGTCTCTCCCCTGTTCAGATCCTTGCGACTGTCGCTTAATTCCCCTTCAGACAAGGCATACGCCAGCCTTCCACAACCTCAACCACCTTACTCCTGCTCGTAAAGCCGCTGAGGATTTTGACCTGGCTCTGGGGGACACCAAAATGCTCTGCCAGCAGTTTAGTGACTGCCCGGTCGGCTCTGCCCTCTTCAGGTGGCTCTGTGACTTCGACAATGAAACTGTCCCTCACCTGGCCGACAGCGGGACGTTGCCGCTCCATAGCCTGGCAGTGCACAAAACGTCACCTGGCAGAGAGGCTCGGCCACCGCGTGCTTACCTTGAAGCGAGCTCGGGCAAGCAGGCGGTTAATAGGTGGACAGGGAAAGCAAATTCTGCTTCAGCAGGTGATAAACGCTGGAAACGATGTCCCTCTTTTTAGACGACTGTTAGAATCGGCCTAGTCGTTTCTTCGTCGTAATCCACGACGGCAACTTCAACCAAGGCTTGCCTTTTTGCATAATCTGACGGGTTGGAGCGTGTAGGAACTAACGCCTCAAACAGTCTGCTTCTTTACACTTCGGCGGGCAGAGGAGATGTCCCTCAATCGTTGTGCCTGGGTGAGTACCTTTTTCCTCAGTCTGATATTCTCAGGAGTTACCTCAACCAGTTCATCATTATTTATGAAATCAATGGCTTGCTCCAGGCTCAACAGAGTAGGAGGAGTAAGCTTTATGGCAATATCGGACGTAGACGAACGCACATTGGTCTTCTTCTTTTCTTTGCACACGTTGATGGCTATGTCCTGTGGCCGCGAATTCAGCCCCACTATCATACCTTCATAGACTGGTGTAACGGGTTCAATGAAGGTGAAGCCCCGCCCCTGAGCATTATTTATACCATAGGTAACAGCTATGCCTTGTTCCGATGCTACCAGTGTTCCATTACGGGTCGAAGCTATATCTCCATGCCAAGCCTCATAGCCAAGAAAAGTAGTATTCATAATGCTGTCACCCCGGGTAGCAGTAAGAAAGGCACTGTGGAAACCAATGAGTCCTTTTGTAGGCACACGCAATTCTAAATGCACATTATCATGGCTATCGTTGCGCATATCCGTAAGCTGAGCTTGCCGATTGCTCAGCATCTCGGTTAAAACTCCAATATATTCATCTTTGGTATCAATGGTAAGAACCTCCACAGGTTCTACAAGGTTACCGTCAACTACTTTGATAATAGCTTCTGGCTTGGAGACTTCAAATTCGTAGCCCTCCCGACGCATGGTTTCAATCAGGATAGCCAGGTGTAGTTCTCCTCTCCCTTTTACCAGGAAGGTGTCTGGGCTATCTGTATCCTGTACCCTGAGACTAAGATTAGTCTCCAATTCCTTATAGAGTCGCTTCCGTAGCTGGCGCGTGGTGCAAAAGCGCCCCTCGCGACCGGCGAACGGTGAGGTGTTTACTCCAAAGGTCATCTCTATCGTAGGTTCGCCAACTTCTATTCGCGGTAGAGCTTCAGGCCGCTCCGGGCTGGCAATGGTATCTCCAATGTTGACTTTTTCGATCCCGGTTACGGCTACTATGTCACCCGCCTCGGCTTCCTCCACATTCAAGCGTTTGAGACCGAGATAGGTAAACACTTCACCAATCTCATAATGAGCTACGCTGCCATCAGCACTCATACTAACTACCAGGTCGTGGGTGGCAACTTTGCCCCTCCAGATTCTGCCAATAGCTATTTTGCCCTTGTGGCTGTCATAGTCGAGGTTAGAAACCAGCATTCGAAATGGCCCACTTTCAATTTGCGGTGAGGGTACTTCTTCTAAGATGCATTCGAAGAGAGGAGTGATGTCTTTGCCTTTCATGCCCAATCCGGTTACGGCAGTACCTTCCCTGGCACTGGCATATAGCACCGGGAAGTCAAGCTGGTCAGCACTGGTAGCCAATTCTAAGACCAGGTCTTGTGTGAGCCTGAGCACCTCCGCTATTCGCGAATCTTTCCTGTCTATTTTGTTGATAACTACAATCGGTCTTAGACCATTTCTCAGAGCGTGGCGCAGCACAAACCTGGTATGGGGCGTGGGACCTTCTATAGAGTCCACTAAAAGCAAGCAACCGTCAGCCATACTTATGACGCGCTCCACCTCTCCGCTGAAATCGGCATGGCCCGGAGTATCGATGATGTTGATTTTGACTCCACGGTAGACTACGGCTGTATTCTTAGCCATGATAGTAATGCCTTTTTCTCGCTCCAGCACGCCCTGGTCCATTATTAACTCGCCCACTTTCTGGTTATCCCGGAACAGCCTGCTTTGCTTAAGCATGGCATCTACCAGGGTAGTCTTACCATGGTCAACATGGGCAATAATAACTACATTTCTTATGTCGCTGCGATAATTCATATATGTTTGCGAAATCCTACATCTTAATTACTACAATTGGCATTATTATGTCCAGAAAATTCAAATGCCAATTCATACTCTTCGCGAGGAAGGCATGTGTAAGCAGATATTTTGCTTCGATGTTTCTAGCTATGGCAAAGTGACAAATGAGACTTTATTGTCCTTGTCTCCATCAATCAAGACAGCATTCTCACCTCGTTCGGGCAACAATTGCTTTTTTGTTACCAACCCGCTCATTCCGTATTGTATGCCGTCGTAACTGCTGTGAATGTGAAGAGCGGATGTACTCGTTATCTGGTACAGGCATTGTGTAATCAAAGCTTTGCAGCGTCCGGTGCTCCAGTGGCGTGTTGAGAAGATGCTCAAGAGCGTGCACCATGGCCGCGTCTTCACTTGTCACGAATGTGAATGCGTCGCCTGTTTTGCCGATTCGCCCGGTGCGGCCGATGCGATTAATATAGGCATCCGTATTGTCGGGCATGTCGTAGTTAACAACATGCGAAATATCCAGAACATCGATACCGCGGGCGGCAATGTCAGTCGCTACCAGAATCTTAAATGAGCCAGCACGGAAGCCATCAATCGCGGACTGACGCTGGTACTGAGACATGTTGCCCTGCAATGAGGTCACTCGATAGCCCGCTCTTGCCAGTTGCTGCGCAACACGCTCGGTACGGTGCTTCGTGCGCGCAAAGACAAGTACTAACTCCGTTTCGATATGGCGTAAGAGTTCCATCAGTAGTGCAGTTTTGCGATGTTGCTTGACCGGGTACAATACGTGTGACACCGTGTTTGCCGGTAACGTGCGACCAATTTGTACCGTGACCGGGTCATGCAGGATTTCTTGCACCAGACGCCGGATATCATCGGGCATGGTGGCCGAGAAAAGCAGCGTCTGCCGCGGCTTTAGCAGACATCTCAAAATACTCCGAATGTCGGGCAGAAAGCCCATATCAAACATCCGGTCCGCTTCGTCGATTACAAGGACTTCCAGATGTGATAAATCAATCGTACCCTTCCAAAGATGGTCGAGCAATCGCCCGGGACAGGCTACGATGATTTCGATTCCATTACGCAGTCTCCGGGTTTGCTGCTCCATACTCACACCACCGTAAATGGCAATACTCCGCAACCCGGTTTGTTTTCCCAATTTATCTATAGCTTCATATGTTTGCTCAGCCAGCTCACGTGTGGGCGAGATTATGAGAGCACCCACACGACCCCTTGGGCATTGCAACAGACGCTGCAGAACTGGCAGTACAAAAGCTGCAGTCTTGCCGGTTCCGGTCTGAGCCAGACCAATGAGATCACGGCCCTGCATAATTGGCGGGATGGATTTAAGCTGGATTGGTGTCGGTGTAATGTAACCGAGTGCCCGGACACCGACCATGACCCTCGGATCAAGATTAAAGGTTTCGAAATTCATTATGTCTCCTTAGTATAATTTAGAGTTACATGCTTCTACAACTTGGCAGGCAACTCAACTGATTTGGTGTTTCCTTTGTTAAATTGTGTAACCTTTCTAGTGATATACATAGACCGAGTGTTCCCAGCCTATGTATATCACTAAGGACAAACTAGCGTTGTCTACTCTGTCTGCCCTTATTGTAGCAATCGCTACAATATACTGGTCTACCTTCGTGGGGCTCGAATGGTACTTCGGTCTCTTTGCCACACTGGGCGCATATTGCGGGAAACATTTGCCGCTGGGGTCTGTACCCACTACTACCTCCGTAACGCTCTGCCTTCCTTGCTTCGCGGCACGAGGGACAGCGCTTAGGCTCGTTAGTGTAGCCTTTAGACGCGAAGAATTCTTGTTCCTCAGCACTAAAAGTGAAGGTAGTCCCACAATCGGAACATTGGAGCGACTTGTCCTGAAAACTCATTGGATGACCTCCTTTCATCTAAATTTTTAGTTAGGGTTTAGTCATCCAATACTCGACGAATCTGAAGCGATCTCAAAAAGCTTGTAATAACTTGAACTATAACTACGCTTACATAATATACATTAAAGGGATTTTTGTCAAATGAGAGTCTCTTCCAACGCAAGATGAGCCTGAGAGGTCAGGGCAACTCGTTCACGACTGGGACGTGCGACTGAGTGGGTGATGATGCGCCTCACTCAATTTCAACAGCCTTGTTTTTGCTTTCGAAGCCGCTGAGAATCCTGACACGGCTCTGGGAAACACCAAAATGCGCTGCCAGTAGTTTAGTGACCGCCCGGTTGGCTCTGCCCTCTTTAGCTGGCTCTTTGACTTCGACGATGAAGTGCTACTACTATGGTTCCCTTATACTGCGCTGGTGCGAAATCTCAATATGGCTATGATGCCAAATGCCGCGGCAAAGGCAACAAGGGCCAGCATCTCTGGAATAGCTGCACTGAAATCAGCACCGAAAAGCATCAATTTGTTGAAACCTGTGGTTGCCCAGCCGTGGGGAGTCATTTTGGCGATGAACTGCATCCATCTGGGCGTAATGAACAGAGGCCACCAGCAACCACCAAGCGGCGCCAGCACCAGCGAAGTAAGCACAGCAATAGACGAGGCACTCCGGTCGGTCTTGGCCAGCGTAGCTAGCATGACGCCGAAGGCCGAGGACATGATAATCATCAATAGCGATAGCAACATGACCCCACCCGGGGAAAGCCCGAGGTCTACACCAAAGACCAGAATGCCAACTAGCCAGAATATCGCTATCTGAATTAACCCTTTGGTAGCGGTACCGGTGAATATACCGCCCAGAATTGACGTACGTCTCACCGAACTAGCAATCAGTCGCTCCAGAGTATTATTACGTCGCTCACGGACTATGTTCTCAGCGGAGATCGCGGCGGTAAAAAAGACAAACATCACCAGATAGCCCGGGATGACATAGTTCGATGGCTCCTCTGCTTCCACTTCACCTATTTTCGCCACCTCATACTCTATGAGTGATGACCTCGTTGGCACAACTCCCTGTGCCGATACCGACAGGAGTTCCGGTATTTCCTGCCCAATACGAGCCGTATCGCCCGGAGATTCGAGCCACCGCTCCAGTAATAGCGCATTGATGGCGCTGCTGGCCACGTGTTGTTGACCGATGCGGGCGGCGATAGTTTCAGCCAGCGAATTGAGGGCGGCTCTGGCGTACGTATTCTCAGGGTCAACTACGACTCCCAGATTGGCGCCATAGCCCATTGATATCCCCTCGGTGAAGTCTTCTGGGAAGGCCACGAAGCCAGACAGCTTCTGCTCCGCCACCAGCTGGTTGGCTTTTTCATAGTCCTCATCCCAGATTATTTCAGGCTCACCTGGATCAAGCTCAGACTCATCCTCGGTTTCAATAGCCTCGAGTATGTGGTGGCTAAGGTCGCCTCTGTCTTCTAGGGTAACCAGATGTAGCTCTAACCTCTCGTCCTCACTCTCTACGCTGCTCAAGATAATATTGAACAAGACCACAAACAAGAAAGGGAAAAGTATGGCAAAAATCAACGCTGAGCGGTCTTTGGAGAATATCTTCAAATCTTTCAGCGCAATGAACCCGATATGCCTTAACGGTGTCATCACTAACTACCTACTGCCTCCTGGCACAACCCTGAAGAGAATACGACTGAGGATTAGCCCAACCACACCAACCCCGGCCAGAATGGTGAGCTCCAGTCCCACATCGCCTAGAGAGCCTCCCTCTGCTATTACTGTCTTCAATGCAACATTAGCGTGGGTATTTATGGAAAGTTTGCTGACGGTGTACAGAATCGAGTCCTCAGGTATTGGGAAAAACGTGCCACTTACCATAACCATAGACATGGTGAAGAATACGGCAATCCAATTGGCCGCGTCTTCGCTGCGGACGACAGAGGCAATAACAAGACCCAGAGCGCTGCCGGCGGCAGCAAAAAATAGCACGATAGTGATAGCCTGAATAAAGGAAACCGGGGTGAAAATCTGAAACACGATATAGGCCAGGGTCAGCAATATCAATGTCTGTAACAATCCACGGGAGACGCTGGCCAGAAACTTGCCTGTGAAGAGTTCCCCCACACGAAGACGAGTGGTGAGCAGGCGCTCCAACGTCCCTTTCCTGCGTTCCTCAACTATAGCCCTGGCGTTCAGGGTTATGGAGAAGAGGACAAACATGGTAACGATCCCAGGCAGGAACTGATGCACCGGGTCAACCCCAGTGCCTATTGTTTCTTCACTAACCCCTACGATAGGGAACTCGCGCTCCCGGTCCAACAACTTCTGCACTGTCGTCTGTATTTTCTCCTGGCCAATGCCCTTGCCAACCAGAGCTCTCTGTACTTGCCTTTCTATCTGTATCTCCTGACTTATCTCTTCTGCCACCCCTCGGACCAGACTGGCCACTATCTGGCCCTCATCTCCGCCATTGCCTCTCTGTCTGAAGACGAGCTGTGTTGGCCAGCCAGAAATAAGCCGCGCCGAGAAGTCTTCAGGAATGCAGACGACCAGCAGCACATCGGACCTCCGTAGCTTGGCACTCGCCTCCGGCCAGGAAAGCAGGTTCACATCCAGATTGTCCAGTTCATCCAGACGCTCGATAAGGCGTGTGGAATAAGCGCCGTCCACATCTTCATTCACCACGTAGGCAGTCCCATGGAACATGGACTCCCCACCGAAGGCTCCATACATCAGGGCGAATATGGCTATGGGCAGAAGCAGGCTGAAAGCCAATTCACCCCTGTCACGAAGATAGGCTCGGGTTTCTCTGATGGTGACTAGTAGAGCCCTGGCCATAATTAATCTCGGAGAGTCCTGCCGGTCAGTCTCAGAAAGACATCCTCCAGCGTCACCTGCTCGGGAGGTCCAATCTGGCTCTTGAGCTGTTGAGGGGTGCCCATAGCGATTATCTGGCCTCCGTCCATAATGGCCACCCGATCACAAAGACGATCGGCCTCCTCCATATAATGGGTGGTGTAGAGGATGGTCATTCCCTTATCGCGTAACGACTCGATAGTCTCGTAGATTCTGTTTCGCGACTGTGGATCGATGCCTACTGTGGGCTCATCCAGAAAAAGGAGTTCGGGCGTTCCCATAAGAGCGATGGCCAGGTTGACGCGCCGCTTCATACCCCCGGAAAACTTGTCCACCCTACCCTTGGCTCTTTCCGCCAGCCCCATCAATTCCAGATTCTTCATAGCCTGAGCAACTGCTTCCTTCCCGCCTAACCCAACCATTCGGCCGAAAAATACCATATTGTCAAGAGCGGATAGGTCTGCGTAGAGAGCTAACTCCTGAGGACAAACGGCGATAAGACTGCGAACTGCCCCAGCGTTGTCACGTATGGAATATCCACCGATGGTAACATCGCCATGGTCTGGGTTCAGCACTGTTGACAGTATGCGTATGGTAGTCGTCTTGCCAGCACCGTTAGGACCAAGAAGGCCAAAAATCTCACCCTTGTGGATGGTGAAAGATACGCCGTTAACTGCCTTATATTCATCGAAGCTTCTGTGCAGGTCTTCAGCCATTAGAAAAACTTCAGCCATGCTATTCCTCCGCAACTTCGGCCATTGTGGGTTCAGTCTAAAGTAGTCATTCCCGATTCTATCTGCTTGGCGCAAATTCTACAAAATAATGTCATGCAAGCGCTAGTCCCTCGAGCATAATCAAGCTCCAGCAGAAGCTAACCAGTCCATCCCATATTGGGCACCCTCATTTCCTGGAAAACAGAATCACCTACATGTTCTATGATGACTTAGAAGCAGGATTCTCCAAGCATAGCTGCCGGGCCAGCCTTCGCCTCGAAGAGCTTCATACCATATCCCATCTTCCGCCAAATTGGAGTGTCTGAGCCGGCTTATTTCATCAGTCAGCTTCCGGCAATCTCGATGATCTTATTCTTGGTCGTGAAGCCGCTGAGAATCCTGATCTGGCTCTGAGGAACGCCAAAATGCTCCGCCAGTAGTCCAATGACCGCCCGGTTGGCTCTGCCTTCTTTGGGAGGCTCCTTGACTTTCACCACAAAGCTATCGCCTTCCTGGCTAACTTCCCCAACCCTGGAATTCGGTTTTACCTTGACCTGAATTCTCAACTAGCTCCCCCCGCAGTCACTGGCCATGAGCCTTGTCAGCTCAAGCATTATTCCATCAACTCAGGGCTTTTCACCGGAAGCAAATCCCCCGTGTTACCAGGGATGCTTTCCGTCAGATAGTGCCGGCGTTAGCTTTCACGATTCAGCAGGTGGTTAGCCGGACGGCGTACCAGCAGGACAGCAGGTATGGCTATTGCGTATAACGACGCAAAGATAACAAAGGCCCAGTGATATGTGTGCATACTGTCATACAGATAGCCAGCCACGAGAGGACCGCTACCAGTGCCGAGGTTCTGAATGAAGTTTACCACGCCGAAGATGGCGCCGTAGCAAGCTAACCCAAAGCTGGTGCTGACCAGCATTGACATGGTTGGAAGCCAGCTACCTACACTGAACCCTAGCGTAAGGGCATAGAGCCAGACCATTGCCATGGGTGACGCCGGTCCTACGGTCATGAGAATAAGGATGGCAGCCAGTTGAACACAGAGACCAATGGCACAGGCATATTTTGGTGCTATCCGGTCGCAAAGCCAGCCGAAGAAGAATTTGCCAATAGCACTACCCAGACCAACAGCACCAAGAGCAGCCGCTGCCGTTCCGCTGGGGAAGCCAATATCATCGAGATAAGGGACCTGAGCCTGAAGTGCTCCCATGTTGCTGAAATTGCTCAACAGGAACGCAACCGCAATCAGCCAGAAGGCCGGTGTGGTCAATGCCATTCTGAGGGTCAGACCGCTGGAGTCTGATGCCAGGGACCCAGTCATAGTGGCTGTCTCAGCAGCCTCCAGGTTATCGGGGTAAAGTCCCTTTTCCGCCGGCTTCGTCCTTATTACCAGCAAACATAGTGGAATAATAGACACCCAGACAATTACGGCCAAGGCCAGGTAGGAGTTCCTCCAGCCCACTTCAGGGATAAGGTAGCCAACGATTGGAGACAGGACCACTCCACCCGCGCCTATTCCGGCGGACATTATGCCGATAGCGGTGCCTCTCCTCCTCCGGAACCAGTTTGAGACTACAGCGGTCGCAGGAACTGGTCCCATCGCTGCCGCGCCTGTGCCGACAAGGAAGTAGCCGAAGTAGAACAAACAGCGCTCGTTCATCAGACTCAACAACACAAAGCCAATGCCCATCACAAGAGCGCCTGCAGGCATAACCCTCCTGGCCCCATGACGGTCAACAATCCTGCCCACAACCGGCGAAGCAGCCCCCATCATGACAAAGAAAATGGTGAACCCGACCATAATCTCACCGCGGTTCCACCCCAGGTCTGCCTCCAGAGGCTTGACAAACAGGCTGTAGACGAAGTTTCCAGCTCCTGACATCATCAGAAGACAGAGGAAGGTTACAGCTACCATCCAGTAGCCATAGAACACCTTAGGTTTCTTCAAGAAACGTGGCTTCTCCATATCACTGTTGGCCAATTTCACCTTTCCCTGGTCCGGTGTGCTTCTTGTACCTGGCTTCTGCCAAATCTTGCAGCACACTCCATATTTCCACTTCAACTGACCCACTGAAGGAGTTCCATCAGTTCTGCCGCCGATCTATCGTTTGCCCAAGGCAGAACATTGCTTGAGTTTGCTAACCGCTGCACAAAACCTCATCTTGTGCGAATGGGAAGGTTGTCTAAGATAACTTAGTTGCCTGAAGGTGTCAATAGCCAGTAGTGTTAATGTTGCTGACGTAGACGAGCAGTCGGTTGGCTCGGCAGGCGACCTGATTGGCCAGCCTGCTACGCAGAAATCATGACACACTACAGGTATCTATGCTTCTGCAGCCAAACGGCCTCACCAGTTCTCCCCACATTCCCCGGTCATGAAATCTAACTAGCTTGGCTGACGCTATCTTATTGGTTAACGACTTTTCGCTTTGAGCAAATACCCTGATATAGTTATCAGTTAGTCCAGAATAGATGCCGCTGCCAGGGCTCGTTTCCTTCTCCCACAAGACCCACACAGTCTGCCCTTGGAATTGCTGGCAAAAGCTATACCGCGAGCTCCGGGATAGCTCTAGCACCTGCTGCGTACGCTCCTTCTTTACCTGGTCTTTTACCTGATCGGGCATCTTAGCTGCCTCCGTTCCCGGGCGCGGCGAGAACGGAAAAACATGGATATTGGCAAACCCAGCCTGTCGGCAAAAACGATAGCTCTGCTCAAATTCCTCATCGCTTTCCCCGGGAAAGCCAACCATAACGTCAGTGGTAATAGCTACATCAGATATTGCTTGCCGGATTGAGTTAACTGCCTTCTGGTAGTCATCCAGGGAGTAGCGCCTCCTCATCCTTTGGAGCACAGTACCGCTCCCGCTCTGAAGCGCCAAATGGAGATGATGACAAAGCCTGGAGCCTCCGCCAGCACTCAGGGCAGCGTCCTGCCATAAGGCAAGAAACTCAGCCGAGAGCTCCTGCGGCTGGAGAGAGGAAAGACGCAACCTCTCAATATCCGTGTCACCGAGAATACGTTCTACCAGATCCCTTAAGCCAACGCCATCATTCTTGTAGCAGCCAATTTTGGTGCCGGTAAGAACAACCTCCTGATAACCTGCGGCCACTCTTTTTCTAATTTCCTCAATTATTTGAGAAGCCGGCAAGGAGTATTCATGAGACCTTACACTGGGCACAATGCAGTAAGTGCAAGGGCTATGACAGCCATCTTGAATCTTTATCAGGGAACGAACTCTGGCGCTGCGACCACGGCCGAACTGCCCCCGTAGGGGAGGGGCTTGTCCCCTCCCAATCTGCGGGAGCCCACGAGGGGCTCCCCTACACGGCTCTTGGGGACACCCAGTCATCTCCTTCACAATCTCAAGCAGCTGCTCTTTCTCACCATTGCGCAGGATAAGGTCGGCAATCGAAGTCAGTCCCTCAGGGGCCCTCTGGGCATAACAGCCAGTAGCAACGATCAAAGCCTCGGGATTCCTACGCCTTGCCAGCCTCAGCCAGTGGCGTGATTTACGGTCGGCAATGTGAGTAACAGTACAGGTATTGGCAACATAAATATCGGCCGGGGCGCTGGGAGGTACCAGCCTGAATCCAGCCTCACTGAACTGACCGGCCAGCGATTCCGTCTCTGCCTGATTCAGCTTACACCCCAGGGTATAGAATGCTACCCTAACGTTCCTAACTTCACTCACTAATATGGATTATATTTATGCCTGCTTGAACGGTCAAATTGCCAGAGTGCAACTTTCCTCATCCAACCGGCAAGAACCTCTTGGCCGTAATCCATCTCTATGATATAGTTAGTGACTCTGAGCAAAAGTTATCAAGCTAAGATATGAAATCGAATTATCAAACTCGATGGGAAGTTTTGCCCCCGGCACCGGCCGAATATCTGGGGGCCGCCAGTCTTCCTCCCGTGATTGCCCAACTGCTCTATAATCGTGGCGTTAGCCCAAATCAAATTGAAGCATTCGTGGTTGCTGACCACCAGCTTCAAGGCAATCCATTCCTGCTTCCCGACTCGTCACCGGCCGTAAGCAGAATTTACCAGGCCTTGCTCTCAGGAGAGAAAATAGCCATCTACGGTGACCTCGACGTTGACGGAGTTACGGCCACGGCCGTTCTGGTAGAGGCTTTATCACAGCTTGGTGGCAAAATCACTACCTACATTCCCGATCGCCTGTCTGAAGGACATGGGCTAAAGTCGGCAGGTCTAGAAAAACTTCACCATGACGGCGCACGACTGATTATCACCGTTGATTGTGGCATCTCAGACATTGCGGAGGCAAAGCACGCTCAGCAATTGGGGCTAGACATGATTATCACCGATCATCACGTTCCACTAGCAACTCTACCCCAGGCCATAGCTGTAATTGACGCCAAGCGGAAGGATTCACAGTATCCCTTCCCAGAATTAGCCGGCGTGGGTGTTGCCTTTAAACTTGCTCAAGCCCTGTTTCATAAAGACAGAAGAGCAAATCAACTTATTGAATTGCTGGACCTAGTAGCCTTGGGCACCATCACTGACATGGTTCCTCTCACCGGGGAGAACCGCTATTTTGCCAAGGAAGGGTTAAAGGTACTCAATAATACCCAGCGCATCGGAATTCAAGAAATGATTAAGCTGACCAGGTTAAATCTGGGCGAAGTCAAAACCAATGACGTTTCCTGGGTTCTGGGACCAAGGCTCAATGCTGCTGGCAGAATTAATGATGCCTCCATCAGTTATCGCTTGCTCACCACCCATTCCCCAGAAGAAGCCAACGCTTTAGCCAAAGAATTAGAAGAGACTAATGCTGAGCGTCAGAGAGTAACCGCTGAGGCGTTAGGCAAGGCACAAGAAAGGTCAGCCTCAAGACTTGATCTCCCGCTAATCATAGAAGGTGATGAGGACTATCCTGTTGGGGTTATCGGGCTTGTCGCTGGCAAATTAAAGGACGAATTTTATAGACCCGCTATCATTATCAATCTTGGCCCTGAGATATGCCGGGGTAGCTCTCGAAGCATTCCCGAATTCGACATCGCCGATGCTCTAGCACAATGCCAGGATTTACTCATCACCTTCGGCGGCCATCCCCGGGCTGCCGGCTTTACCATAGAACGCCAGAATTTGGCCCGGCTAGAGGAAAGGCTGATGGACTTAGCACAGGGCCAGCTATCACACCTCAACCTCCAGCCTAAATTGACCATTGACGCTGAGGTGGCCTTATCCACTTTTACCGGCGACACTTTCAACCTGATTCAACAACTGGAACCCTTCGGGCAAGGCAATCCATACCCTACCTTCCTCAGTCGCCGAGTCGAGGTAACTGAATGTCGCAATTTTGGAAGCCAAGACAAATGGCTAAAGCTAAAACTTAAACAGGGCGACATAAGCTGGAAAGCAATAAGTTTCAACTCGCAGAAAGCGCAGGGTGAGATTCCACCCCATATAGATATCGTCTACAACATAGAGAAGGGCTTCTGGAACGGAGAGCAAGTACTACAGCTTAGTCTTCGTGACTTTGCCCCGTCTGGCTAGCCTTGTTAATAGATTCAGCCCCCAAAGAGCCTTGCTGATATTGGCGCATTTTGATTATAAACAAAGGCAACGCCACCAATAGAATTACCAGACTGATAATCTGCCCCTGAGGAAGGCCTAATAAAAATGGCTCATTTACTCGGAAAAACCTCAAGCCAAAATCACCAGCAGCATAAAGGCAAAGATAAAGAAGAAATAGCGCACCTGGAGGTTTGATTCGCCCGCGCATTCGCCACAGCACAGCAAGAACTACCAGGTTCCAAAGCAGAAAATAAATCTGCGTCGGGTGCAATGGAATTCCCTTAAGCCCACACGCGCTTGCGGGATGAGTATAGACAACCGCCCAGGGTAGTGAAACAGGCTTGCCATAGCAACAACCATTTATGGTACAGCCAATTCTGCCGATAGCCTGAGCCAGAGGAGCCCCAACAGCGATAGCGTCGCCAACAACTGCCATGTCGGACCAGGTAATTTTTTTTACCCTGGTGTAGACCCACCCAGCCAGCACAGCTCCACCAATAGCCCCCAACAGGCTTAAGCCAGCAAAACCAAAGATTTGGATAGGTTCCCCAGGATGAGTTACCACATAGTCAACAACATGAACCAGCCGGGATATGACAAAGCCGCCAATAATACCCCACAGGAAGAGGTTATAGAAAAAATCCTGTGAAATGCCCAGTCTCTTTGCTTCCCGGGAGGAGATAGCTAGCAGTGCTACCACCGCCAGAGCAACCATGATTCCGTACCATCTAACAGTAAGGGGACCGATGGCAAAGGCAACAGGGTCTATGTCAATAGTGAACAATTGCTCCTACCTCCAACTGTCTATATAGTAGCACAAGTGTGGTCGCCTTTTAGCTTATGCCTCTTCAGTCAGCAGAATCCTTTCGGGCCAAGGTGGCTGTTTAATCTCTCCCCAGGAACAGGAGAGGATAGACTATATCGCTTGTACAGCAAGGAACCCAAACTGCCAGAAACAAAAACAGAAA
>Ga0315533_1000187_pt1 | contig 57023 bp, 47 predicted proteins | sample SalMarSW160130MG_FD_203081 | JGI IMG/M metagenome (GOLD analysis project Ga0315533, IMG submission 203081) | Salt marsh sediment microbial communities from the Plum Island Ecosystem LTER, Massachusetts, United States - Salt Marsh Sediment SW1601-30 ...
GATGATTGGCATTGGTATCTAAGAGCATCAAGGAGGTGTTTCCCTGGATACCCATAAGGAGGTTATTGAAGTTATGGGCAATGCCTCCTGCAAGGGTACCAATCGCTTCCATCTTCTGGGCCTGGAGAAGTTGGGCCTCGAGGAGCTTTTTTTCTGTGATGTCCTCATAGGTTACAATCTGATTTCCGTTCCTTAGCATCACTGACCTAAAATATATGTCTTTTTGAGCGCCATCTTTACAGCTAACCTTGAATTCCCTTGGTCTTAATTCACCTGGTTTTACTCCACTCAAATCATTAAGCCATATGGAGATAACCTCTTTTCTGTATTCAGGATCAGGATATGCGACCTTAAACCATAGCTTTCCTGTTGGAATATCTTCTAAGGTATAGCCAAATATCTCGGTAAATTTATGGTTAATATATTCATATCTGCCTGTAGCATTAAAAATTGACATACCAAAGGGGGCATTTTCAGCAAGGGACGCGAATCTTTCCCTTTCGCTCTGTAGGTCTTGTTCCATCAATTCCCGCTCTGTAATATCCCTTAAGATACCTCGAAACCCAGTGGGATTGCCCTCTGAATCCTTTATTAGAGATACAGAGATTTCAACAAACCTTTTAGTCCCGTCTTTTCTTAGAAGTTCCCAATCAAGAATTTTGGAAGGGATCCCTGTTGTATATACTCTGTTGAAGGTTTGATATACTTTTCTTGCATTCTCTTCATTCATGTATTTTCGGTTATTCATACCAATAATTTCATCTCTGGAATACCCGAGCATTTTGCACAGGGAGTCATTTACAAAGGTAATATTTCCAGCGATATCAACCTCATAGTAGCCTTCTTCGATGCTCTCAAGGATGGTGCGGTATTTTTCTTCACTTTCCTTGAGGGCTTTCTCTGCCTGCTTGCGGGAGGTGATGTCGTGAGTAACCACAACGGCGTGGGTGACGTCTTTTTGGTTCCCGTAGTAAGGATAATAGCTCACATCATAAAACCTTGGTTCTTCATCCTTAAATTCAAACCACTTCTGGTAATGAACTTCGTTTCCAACAAGGCATTTATCTATATATGGCTTAATGATTGTATGAAATGTTTCCTCTCCCCAAATATCAGCCACGGTCATACCAAGAATTTTATCTCGCGATTTCTTATGAGATAGGCTGTAGGCTTCATTTACAGCTTCATATATATAATCCCTGTTGATGAGAGTCATGAATTGCCCTGATGTATTGACAATAAACTCATACCTTCGCCACATTTCTAATGAGGCCTTTTGCTCGGTGATATCACGGATGATACCCTGATATCCCAAAATGCTCCTATCATCAGCCTGGCGCATAGTCGCAGTGATAAGGCAGTCCATCTCTGCTCCATCCTTTTTGAGTAGCTTCACTTCAAAGTCTCTGACAGATCCGGTTTTCTCTATCTCCTGCTGGAAAATTGAACGGTCATCGGCATTAACGTACATCTCCTGGGCTTTCATATCTGTTATCTCTTCTCTGGTATAGCCAAAGAGATCCAAAAAAGATTGGTTGACGTAAGTAAGCTTGCCTTTGTGGGTGGTAATATAGATTGCATCTGTAGACTGCTCGGAGAGATTGCGGTATTTTTCTTCACTCTCCTTGAGGGCTTTCTCTGCCTGCTTCATGTCAGTGATGTCGTGGAATATCTCTAGTTTAACTATGCTTCCATCTGGCAACGTCATCGGAGTGTCTACCAGGTCGTAGGTTTTTTCATTCTTAAAAGAATACCATGCCCAGCGCACGGTCTTCCCGGCCCAAAGATCCTGATTCTTGCACCAGGGGCAGACCTTATCTCGATCGTGGAAATATTTGTAACACTTAATACCTTCGTAAGGCCCGAAGTCTTTTATAAGGACCTGGTTCACATATTGGATGTCATATTCCTGGTTGACGATATAGATGCCATCTTCAATCGATTCAAAGATATTGCGCAAGTTGTCTCTTTCAATCCGTAAGGTCTCCTCCACCTGCTTTCGTTCAGTGATGTCTCTAGCAAACTCGACCGCACCGGAAATGTTTCCTCGATGATCCATAATCGGATAGGCAAATATCTCGAAGCTTCTGCCTCCAGTTGAAACTTCATCTTCAGGGGTAGACGTTCGATAGGCAGGGGCTTTGGTTCGATATGTCTCGACGACCGCACAGCTCGGGCAAATGTCTTTACGGTCCTTCAGAACCTCAAAGCATTTTCGACCAAGGAGCGATTCCTTGTCAGGCAAACCGAATCTCTTGATCAGGGGGGCATTTACATCCGTAAGATTGAAATTGAGATCAACCACATTCATGTTATCCTGGACGGCATCGAAGGTAGTTTGCAGCTTTTTGTAAGACTCTCGCAACTCGTCCTGCACCTGCTTGCGCTTCTCGGCTTCTTTTTTTAATTCCTTAACCATTTTTTCCAATTCTTCATAGGTTGGTTTTTTGAACATTAGAAAATCCTCCAATTATTCAAAATATAAAAAGGCTTATAACGTCTTGTATTTTAATACAATGTATGAGCCTTTAACATTTCCCCAAGGTTTTTTCCATAGCTTTGCTCATGTCTCGGTTTTTTTATTAGAGGAAATTACTTAATAATGAATCACTTTTAGTAACATTATCTCAATCAAGGATATTGTTTGTTAAAACGTTTATACATAAACTGTTCAAATTTTTTAAACAAAAAGCTATAGAAATCCCAAAAACTAGTATATTTGATAGATAGCCTTAAATACCTTGACCTGTTACCTTATTATATCAGACACCGAGACAAGCATACTTAGAGAGTAGGTAGTTAAAAACAGGAAATAAACACTTAACAACGTGTTAAAAGATGTTATTATTCAAGGTTAATAATATGAATATATCGATTGCCATTAAACACAAAATCGAGTAGAAAAAGCCATTAGAACACCGATATCAAATAATACTACAACATCAAGAAAAAAAGAATGGAGCTGCGAAAATGACAACGACCGATTCAACACCCGCACCTAACTTTATTCGAAACATCATCGCTGAAGACTTAAAGGCAAACAAAAATGAAGGCAGGGTTCATACCAGATTTCCGCCGGAACCCAACGGCTATCTGCATATTGGACACGCTAAGTCTATCTGCCTCAATTTTGGGCTTGCCCAAGAGTTTGGGGGGCTTTGTAACCTGCGATTTGATGATACCGATCCAAGCAAGGAGGAGGTTGAATATGTGGAATCGATCAAAGAAGACGTCAGGTGGCTTGGATTCGATTGGGAGGATCGGGAGTATTATGCATCTGACTACTTTGAGCAACTCCATGAATATGCAGTTCAACTCATCAAGGACGGTAAGGCATACGTGTGCGACCTCAGTGCAAATGAGATCAGAGAGTACCGCGGCACCCTGACAGAGCCTGGCAAGAACAGTCCGCATCGAGATCGTTCGGTTGAAGAAAACCTGAACTTGTTTGAACGTATGCGGTCAGGAGAATTCAAGGATGGCTCTCGCGTACTTCGAGCAAAGATTGATATGGCATCTCCAAATTTGAATATGCGAGATCCGGTTATCTACCGCATTCTTCACGCAGAGCATCACATGACAGGCAACACGTGGTGTATCTATCCCATGTACGATCTCACTCACGGCCAGTCGGATTCCATTGAAGGGATCACCCATTCCGTTTGTACACTGGAATTTGAAGATCATCGACCTTTGTATAACTGGTTTCTTGACGCGTTGAAAATTTTTCATCCGCAGCAAATCGAGTTCGCCCGCCTTAATCTTAGCTATACAGTGATGAGCAAGCGAATGCTTCTGCAATTGATAGAAGAGGGCTATATACCCGGATGGGACGATCCACGGATGCCTACAATATCAGGTTTGCGGAGACGTGGCTACACACCAGAGTCAATTAGAAACTTTTGCGAGCGCATTGGGGTAGCCAAGAGGGATAGCATGGTCGATATAGCACTGCTCGAACACAGCGTACGCGAAGATTTGAATAAACGAACACCCCGTGTTATGGGGGTATTGCGTCCTATTCGGGTGGTCATTGACAACTATCCAGAAAACAAGATGGAAGAGTTGGAGGCAGTGAACAATCCGGAGGATCCGAGTATGGGCACAAGGAAGATTCCCTTTTCACGAGTGCTATACATTGAGCAAGATGATTTTCGTGAGGTCCCTCCAAAAAAGTTCTTCCGCTTGGCCCCTGATCGTGAAGTCCGGCTACGGTACGCATATTTTATCAAATGCGTTGATGTAATTAAGGATAAACAAACCGGAGAAGTAGTTGAGCTGCACTGTACCTATGATCCGAAGACACGAGGAGGGGATGCCCCTGATGGACGCAAGGTCAAGGCAACGTTGCACTGGGTTTCAGCAGCCCACTGCCTTAAAGCAGAAGTACGCCTGTACGAACATCTCTTTCTAAAGGCAAATCCAACCGATGAAAAAGATGGTGCTGATTTCAAAACTTATTTGAACCCGGACTCATTAGAGACATTGACCTCCTGCCGTGTTGAACCAACTCTAAAAGATGCAGCACCCGGAAGTCGGTACCAGTTTGAAAGGCTTGGCTATTTCTGCGTCGATACCGTTGACTCTTCAAATGAAAAACTGGTCTTCAATCGCACGGTGACATTACGTGACACATGGGCAAAAATCCAGAAGGTCGAGAAAGAGGCCATGGAAGTGCATAAAGGGGTCATAAAAGGCTCAAAACCTGCCAGGCAGGCAGAGATAACTACCTTACCAGATAAACGAGGTGATCTCACGCCCATCAAACAAGAGATCACTATTGACGATTTCTCGAAAATCGACATGCGAGTGGCCGTCATCCGCGAGGCCTACCTTGTTGAAGGGTCAAAGAAGCTAATCAGACTTATGGTTGACCTGGGCGAGGATCGCTTGCGTCAGACATTCGCCGGGGTTCGCACTGCCTATCCCAAGTCTGAGGAGCTCATTGGCAAAAAGGTCATCATTGTCGCAAATCTGAGGCCCCGTCAGATGAAGTTCGGGCTTTCTGAAGGAATGCTCCTTTCAGGTGGTGACTCCGAACACCTTTGCCTCACCACCTTTGATGGTAATCCCCTTCCCGGCGATAAGGTGTCTTAAAGTTGGAGCAATCCCTACCCTTGCTCTTTATTGCTTTTTACTAATACAAAAACATTGGCTTACCACTAACATGGCGGATCTTGGGTCGATATTCTTCTATATCATAGAGTTCTCTCACATCCACCCTTTTCTGGCCTGTCGTAATAGTGCTGAGGGGGATATCTGTATAGATTCCACGGCTTAGAGCTACAAGGCGTCCAAAAACACCTTTTAGAAAAAGATCAATAGCCGTATTCGCATAATTAACAGCCGCCATTTGATCTAAAGAATCAGGTGTTCCGCTTCTCATCAGATAGGACAGCCGTTGATTCAGAACATCCTCTCCGGTGAGTTCCTTGAGAATGGCTCCGGTTTCCTCTCCGATTCCTCCCAGTTTTCTATGCCCATAGGCATCCGATTCCCCAGATAAAAACATCTCGCCTCCTATCAACTTGGCCCCTTCTGAAATAGTAATCATGGCATAATTTTGGGGATTGGCTTTTTTATCTTTCATGATGAGTTCTGCGAGTCTTTTCGGGTCAAATGGGACCTCCGGAATAATAGCACGATCTACCCCTGCCAAGTATGCTGCTACCAAAGATGTTTCACCACAATACCTACCAAATAGTTCAATGACTGCTATACGTTCATGGGACCCGGTCGAGGTTCTTAACGCATGTATAAAATTGACACTTCTGGTAACAGCCGTGGAAAAACCAATACAATAATCAGTCCCAAAAACGTCATTATCCATTGTTTTTGGTATAGCAATTACAGGGAATCCTTCCCGGTGTAATCTTTCAGCAAAACTAAGGGTATCATCGCCTCCTATGGGAATAATGGCATCTACTTTTAAATATTCCAGGTTTTTTAATACATGGGAGGTGAAATCCTTTACAACCTCCTTTTCTTCAAACTGTTTCTTAAGAAAATCGGGAACTTGCTTTTTCCTTGCTGCACTTGGATTGGTTCGAGATGTGTGCAGATAAGTTCCTCCTGAACGGTCAATAGTCCTGACCTCTGACGGGGTCAATTCCTGAATGCTCTTAAGTTTGGTATGGGAATCATCCGGATTGTACTCTAAAACCCCAGCCCATCCTCGGCGTATTCCCATAACCTTTATTCCTTCACTGGCTGCCCTGTAAACGAGAGTCTTAATGCATGGATTAAGACCTGGTACATCCCCGCCACCAGTAAGTATAGCTATTGTGGTTTTCCCCTTCCCCTTATTTTCCATTTAAACCCTCTTTCTATAATAACTAAGATTTCCTCAAATTAAATGAGTAATTGTTGTTATTTTAATCTACTTTCCATTTTTATGAAAGGAATTATTTCCTGGTTTTACACATCATGTTCAGATTCCTTTCAGTAACAATTCTGGTTTGCTTTTCATTTACCTTTTGCTATCCTATAGTATCAAAATTTTCAAGATGTAATATTTTTATAATGTAAGGTGTCTAATCGGGCATCGATTTTCCACCATAACCAAAGATAAAATATTACGATCTTGGTAAAGGCTTATATATCTTCAAAAAGGGGTAAATGTATGGAAAAAATATCTACCAAAAAAGCTCCAATGGCAATTGGTCCTTACTCACAGGCAATTAAGGCAGGGGGTTTTGTTTTTTGCTCCGGGCAAATTGCTATTGATCCAAAAACTAATGAGTTTAAGCCAGGAACAATTATTGAAGAAACGGCAAGGGTTATAGAAAATCTAAAGGCAGTGCTTGAACAGGCTTATTCAAGGCTTGAAAAAACCGTTAAGATTACTGTATACCTATCTAACATAGATTATTTTACAGAAATGAATAAAGTGTATGAAAATTATTTTTCAAATAAGCCAGCTCGATCAACTATAGAGGTTTCAAACCTTCCTAAAGGAGCTAAGGTTGAAATCGATGCAATTGCAGAAACCTAAAGGAGATCTGATAATATGGATCAAACATATGTCAAAAAACTGATAACAAGACCTAAAGTCTACATGAACGAATCAGAAGGGATAGTTAAAGAGGTACGTGGTAAAAAGGCATTGGTTCTAACGGACAGACAATCAATGTGTGCTGAGTGTGTGGCAAAAAGTTTCTGTCAGATGTTAGGTGGCGGAAAAGAAATGCTCTCCGAAGCAATAAATCCTATTAATGCTAAGGCTGGAGATATGGTAAAGATAGGTATACCTACTGGCACTGTGACAAAGGCCTCATTAATTGTCTATATGATCCCTGCAATAGGCCTTGTAGGAGGTGCAAGCATTGGATACTTTATTAGTACATTATATAATTTAGATTTAAATTTATCTACCCTTGTTGGAAGCATAATCGGGTTAGGGCTTTCCATGATTTCTGCTCGTTTCCTAAATGATACATTAAGTAAAAAACCATACTATCAGCCGGAGATTACTAAGATCATTAATACTGATAATCTAGAATGCGAGGATTAGAGTCTTCCTTTTGCTGACAGAAAAAATGCAAGTCACCATACTTTATTGTTAATGGATTTTTTTAGTTATAAGAATTGTTATTTTCATAGCATTTTAGCTCTTTGAAAACTCCCCCTGGCCTTTATTAAAGGCCACATAGGTATCCTTGGTGAGACGCATGAGCATGGAGATGTCTTTTTTTACATCATGCCCTCTAACATGGGGTCTCAGCGTGCCGCTTCAAAACCATATGCACGAGCAACTCGTCATTGTCTTCTAGAAACTTTGTTTGTGTGTCCTTCGACTTTGCTCAGGACCATGAGCTTGTCGAATGGCACTTGTTTGAAGCGGCCTACCTACTCGTCTTTGTAAAGGCATGGTTAAAAAAAGACATCCCCATGCTCACTCATCAGGTAATTTCAAAAAGCTAAAATGTTACTTATTTTCTAAAATCAATAACTCAACCACACATAGATCTCTAAATCGTTCTTTATTATTTTTACTAATATGCCTGATCTCTGTTTTTAAATATTCAACAGGCCGGAATGAATTAGTGGTGTAGTATTTAAGGTTTAATATGTCACCAACTTTTAGGTGATTCAATAAATCAGAATCTTCTCTTACCAATACGCAGATTCCTTTCAATGATATATCGCAGATTTTAAATTGATAAACATAAGCGCATCCATTTAGCGAAAATTCTACGCTGTAGTATTGATCCACTTGTTTTATAGGTTGATATCTTCTCTCTACTGCTTTGTTCGTCATGACACACTCTTTCATGCCTTCATTTTTTTTAAATTATCGGTTTATCCAAAATAAATACAAGATTAATGCCAAAATAATATACTATGAAAAAGTTCCTCACTCCCAGGTAAGGCCGATGATATCCGCAGTGTAAGGGCTGAGTTGCCAAGCCATCAACGTAAACTACCGGAAGAGGTCTCAGACTTAGTATCAAGTCAATTCCCTGTAAACTTTTTTGCATTTCACTGTCTAATATTTCATACACTTTTAATAGTAATATCCTCAAGCACAACTCGATCTCAAAACATTTCATTTTATTCAAGGCCTCAATAATGAGACAATTCTGGAATTATTTTATAATGCCTTTGAAGTCGTTCTGCTCTGATTTCTTTTGCAATGTCGTTGTCCAGTTTAGGATATGTATAGATTGAAGAGATCAGCTATGTGAAAATATGAAATGAATGTCTTTTTTGGGAAAACGAGAGAAGAGGAGTTGGAAGCCTTTTTAAAAGGCTCTATTTATAACTTATTCTGAATTTCCTCTGCATATACTCCACGTATTCGTTTCCATACTGAACATTCAGGACCCATGCCTGATATTGCTTCTCATAGGGAATACTATTGGATTTAATGTAGTCGAAGGGATAAAATAGTATAGGAACCCTGTCCGTATGATATATATCAGTCAATTGTGAAATGGCAATGGTTAGTATATTCCAGGGTAGAGCTTCAGGATTGGTCACCAGAATCTTGATACCATTGAGGAGTTCAGATAGATTAAACCCCAGGTCTGATTGATTAACAATCAGGACTGCATTTAGTTCTGCCTTATGTTTTAGTGCATATACCCTACATTTTCGCAAGAAACCAAGCCGGCTATAAAGCTCTTCCAGAGATTTATCGCCAGTATCTTTTTTATCCAAAGCCAAGGCATTCAGGAGTAGTCCTCCAGAGTGATACCCATAAAACCTATTCAGTTCCCACAGATCAACTTCTGAACATTCATTCAGAGACCACCCATCTGGAAGTTTGGCACCCAGGGAAAGGCTACTATAAGTAAGATAGGAAAAAAGATCCATAGAGCAACCATGAGAATTTTTCAGTGTCCTTGCAAAACCGCCGAATACAAAATCAGGAAACCTGTTCTCCGGGCGAAAATAACACATCACATAATCCATGTGTGCGGAAGGAAGGCGATACATATATACATAATTTGCTTTAATACCGTAAAACCGGGGCGTTTGCTGTCCATAATCCTTGCAGCATGGTGATGAATCATCCAGGTCCTCTCATATGCCCTAATCATTGAGATGTGGCCATATATCCGGCCATTCTTCTGGTAGGTGAAATGCCTCGAAATCTCCGGATTCTCCTTGTAAAGCTTCCTATACATCTCTTTGAAACCTTCCTTATGAGACTGTATAAGACGATACTTCATAGGGTAGATAAAGCCTGTACTAAAAAAGAACTCCCAAAGAGCGTCCATATCGACCTCACTGGAATCATAGGCATGGGAATCTAATGCATTGGTCAGTATATGAGCCAAACGACTGTAACTATTAATATCCATATCCAGAATAGCAAGGCCACAGCGGATACCCTTGTCCTTCTCTGCCAAGCGGTAGATTACCTGTACAACACAGGGTATACTCATGGTGCCGGCAAAATTTATCATCAGCTCTGGGATGATCATGCCCTGCATAAGAATTCCGTCGTCCGCGCTCTCATATACAGAAAATCCAGAAGTGGAAATTCCTGTAACCTCCAGTTGCACCCGCTTTTTTAAAAAGGGATGATCGAAAATGATCGCTGGTGGTGGTACCAAGTGTTGACGAGGATTGCGAATCTGCCTTTTCTTGAACTGGTTGACCTTTGTATCCGCATGAGTCAGAACAATCTCCCTATTTAGGAAATCATCCTGTTGGCGAATACACTTGCAAAGGCCAGAAAAGAGGATATGCTGATTACGCCGTAGATGAACAATGACCAATGCATCCGGGTTGAACCAGTGAAAGGAACAAAATGATACGGGCCTCACCCTAACACGAAATCCAATTGGGCTAAAATCTAATAATTTTCCTTGTGCCACAAAACCACTCTGAATCAGCTCAACATCAACATCATGACAGGTATAACGCCTTGCCTGCCGCTGGCCCACAGCGTAGCTTGTTTGTGGTAATTGAATCTTAACACGGTTTCTATGTATCTCCTGAAATACAGCTGGCACTAATATCATAGATTGACCATCATCAATGACAAGATGCATAAGCTGATAGTTCTTCAGATCAAGGCCTGAGAAGTCCTTGCTCGACCAACGGCAAGTGAGTTCCCTGCCCAGACAAGGCTCAGGATATGCCCTTACAAGTATGCTCCCTTCGTATTTAGGATGACGTAGCTGGAGTAAGATATATTCGTCCATAAAATGGACGTGATTGAGAGTATTTATCAAAGCCTCTTCATCAACCTGTTGAGCACTTTCAAGTGCATGAATCATATCCTGATGCTGGAATAGCCAGGGTGGAATCCGCCATCTTTCTCCGAAGGCAAGGCCAACAAGCTCCTCCTCTTTTGGAAATATTTCTGTCTGTCTATTTGTGGCCATTTTCCGTTTCTTTATTCCCCTCACGTACAACATGTAAGCGCCTGTAAAAGTGTCGGCAGATGACACCATTTTCTCAAATCTGACACTCTGAAGGCTCTATTTTCATGGGCCCACATTCTTTAATAAATACCCATTACTTTTCTGAATTCATCCTTTTATTATTCCCTGATTTACCAAAATCATACACACAATCTATATCTCATTACTAAATTGAAGCAAGGAGTGTGCCTTTATGCATAAGTTAATTAACTTATTGATATTATGACATTTTTTCAATATCCAAGCAAGGAAGATATGATAAATAGTGTATATAAAAGAATACACATTATGTTTTACAATTACGCGAACTTCTCTACCCTGCTATCTTTTGGAGTCAAGAAACAATTATTAAACCTAAAGGATTAATTGGATTGTAGAATAATGTGCGTTTATTAAGATTGTTTTGCAGAGTGTATTCTGATGAAAGAAGGGTTCACAATGACATGATCATCCTATCAATGTCAGTGTGAGGAGTTTTGAAGGCCTTTAGGGGCGACAAAGCTATCTAAAATGTAAACAAAAACGAATTGTGTGTAATCAGAATAGTGGGAAGCCTGTTGAGCAGACTTTTTAGAGTTGATACTTGGATATCAGCCTGGATAGGTAAGTCCTTTGAACATCCATCACTTTTGATGCCTTGCTTCTATTGCCTCCAGTATGTTTCAGGTTTAAGGCAATGAATTCTTTTTTAAAGGCTTCCATAGCCTCTTTGAGAGTCAATCCTACCTGCATGCCCGGATGGCTTTCTTTTGGACCCCAAATGGGCAAGTCCTCAGGCAAAATTTCCTGACCGTTACCCATCACCACCGCGCGCTCCAGGGCATTACTGAGTTCCCTTACATTACCAGGCCAGTCGTAAGCGAGCATCTGTTCCATGGCACTTTCTGAGATCATTAAATGGAGGAGTCTCTTCTCTTGCATAAATATTTTCAAGAAATACGTGGCAAGGAGGGGTATGTCTTCTTTTATCTCTCTTAAGGCAGGCATGTGAATTTGGACTACATTGAGCCGATAGTAAAGGTCCTCTCGAAACCTTCCATCATGAATTTCCTGGGAAATATCTTTATTTGTAGCTGAGATAACCCGAACATCCACCGATATGGGAGTGTTTCCACCCACCCGATAAAATAGTCCCTCTTCCAGCACTCGAAGAAGCTTCGCCTGCATTTCTGGTGTCATTTCTCCTATTTCGTCAAGGAAAAGACTGCCGCCATCAGCCAGTTCAAACTTTCCGATTTTTCGGCTTTCAGCCCCAGTAAAGGCCCCTTTCTCGTGACCAAAGAGTTCAGACTCTAAAAGGGTTTCAGGTAAGGCTGCACAATTAAGCACAATCATGGGCTTATCTTTTCTAGGGCCAGCCCTGTGAATTAACCTCGCGAGCAGTTCCTTCCCCGTTCCACTCTCACCCAATATCAAGGTGCTACTTTTCGAATTGGCCACCTTGAAAGCATCGGATATAACTTTCTGCAGGCTCTTGCTCTCACCAATGATTTGGTATTTGTTCCCAAGCTCCTCTTTAAGATCCCGGTTTTCTCTTTTAACTTGATCGATTTTTCGTGCATTGCTGATTGCCTTGGAAGCCAACTCAGCGAATACTGTCAATATTTTCATATCTTCAGTTTGAATCGGACTCCCATCTTCTTTATCAATTATTTCCACAACTCCTATTATTTCGCTATCAACCTTCATTGGAACACAGGCTATTGAACGGGTCTGAAATCCTGTGGATTCGCTTATTTTCTTGTACCACCGTGGGTCCTTACTGACATCGGGAATGAGAAGGGGTTCTCCTTTTTCAGCCACGAAACCAGCTATTCCCTGGCCAAGGTCAATCTCATATTTTCTGACCTCTTCTTTTTTTTCTCCGACAGCTACTTTAAAGTAGAGTTTTCTCGATTTCTGATCCAATAGCAGAAGAGAACTGGCCTTAGCCTGCATCATCTGTGTGGCTGTATCTATGATAAGCTCTAAAAGTTGATCCAGATCAAGCACAGAGGAAACCCATGTAGAGATTTCCTTCAAGCGATCTATCGGCGAACCATATGTTAATGATCTTCCATTCATTTGTTTTTCCATAATACTCACAATGGTGTTATGATTTGACCATTAGAATATTAAAGATTTATATGCATACCCTTTTTTATGAATAGTTCAAAAAAAGGATTCTCTATGTATCTAAATTTATACCCTTTTAAAAGGTTAAAGAGCAAAAGAAAATGTATCGTGTATAAAAGTGAAGCGTAATTAACTTTTTCAAACCTCCTAGTCTTTGTTATCCTGTTCAACTGCATTGATCAACAGCTCAAAGATATTTGGAACAGCAGAAATCACTCTGTTCCAGTTTGGCATGTGGGGAATATCAAATGGTTGTTCGAGAAACTGCTGCCCAGCGCTAACGATACACCTAACAAATGCCTCAGCCGAACTACCTTCTCTATGCCTGTCATATGTTAATCCATTGATCTCAGAATCATATTCATACTGGGCAATAAGGTCCTGTGCAATCCTCAAATAAGTTGACCTCAAGGTCACAAAAAACTCATTTGTAAGGGTGTATCCCATACTTGCCATAGTTCTAAATATGGATTTTGCAATGTCTGTTCCCATCTTTAGTAAACCCTTATTGGGATCTTCCAGAGTAAGGGATTGATGCTTGTGTTCATAATTATCTGAAAGATCAACCTGACATATTCTGCGCAGGGCACAATTTCTGTGAATTTCAGCGAGAACACCAACCTCCAATCCCCAGTCACCAGGGATTCTGATCATGCGTGCCAAATCTACATCCATTGAAAATTCCCCGGCAAGGATATACCTGAAACTATTAAGGTAATCTAAAAACTGATTAGATCCCAAGGTTTCTTTCAGGGCCCTAATAAGAGGTGTTACAAAAAGCCGGGTCACCCTCCCGTGCATACTATCCGTAACCCTACTGTAGTATCCCTTGCAAAAGCCAAAGCCAATGTTTGGGTGTGCAACAGGGTAACAGAGGCGTGCGAGAAGATCTCTATTGTAGGTGACAATATCGCAGTCATGTAAGGCAATAACCTGACTGTCTTCGCGAGCAAGGATATATCCATAAGCAGTCCATGCAGACCTTCCCTTACCGTCATCACCAACATTAATTCCATTTTCAGCCAGTATTTCATATATATTTTCAATTGCCGGACCTGTACACCAAATCGTTTTAGGTTTTAAGGGAAGATCAGAAAAGAATTTCTTTGCCTGCCTAAATTCCTCCGCATTCGCCTTTCCTATGGTTACAATGATATTTTTGAGGTATTTTACATTTTTGAGTTCCTGGACAATCTTCGGAAGACCCTGCCCTTGTAATTCAACTGGAATGTATGGAAGGACAAGGGAGATAGGCCTATGCCTTGTTGCCTCTTCAAGCTCCCCCTCAAGTTCTCTGAGATCCCTTTGTTTTAGTCTATGAAATGTTGCTATTTCGCCATTCTGAAAAAAATCTGACATTATTTCTCCCTCCAATCTCTAAAAAATATATCCTGGTTAAGAAAAGTAAATCAAAAATCAAAGAATACCAGGGGTTAATAGTTGCGTGGTTTAATTGATGTAATAGCTTTAGGCCTGCCCGCAGCGCTCTCGCTTGCGAGGCGGGCAGGCACTTTAAACCCTGGCCCAGAACCCTGGCCCAGACCTGGTTTGCAATGCTTAGCTTATGCTGCTCAAGCTCCAGAAATATTACTGCAATTGTAACATTTGTCAAGGAAGTCGCACCAGGGCAAGCTGGCCTATAATTTTAATAGGTTTATAAGAGCACATGGCGCCTTATAGGGTTAATAGTTTGATTTAAGCACGTCGCGCCAGGGCGGGCTTTAATTGCTTTAGTCGTCATTGCCCGTAGTGGAATCAAAGTTATAACCGGCCTTTTTATAATTTTCTAAGGCCCTCTCTTTAAGAAGATTATCTTTTGTTTTATGCGAGTATTTATCAGCTAACTCTGCGGCATGACTATACAGCCCTGCATGTTCGTACTCATTTATCTTTTTTTCTGTACTGCTATGTTCTGGTGATGGATCAATAACTGCAGCATGACACCATGAAATAATCTTTTTAACTCTTTTGCCACAATTTGGACAATGAGAAAGGGGTTTTTCATAAACACTCTGGATATACTCAAATACTTCTCTACACATTGTGCACCCTTCTTCAGGAATCTCCGCTTGGTATTCGTAAATAGGCATGGAATCGACACCCTTTATGCTATGGAATTACTCAGGTTATCGGGTTCACCGTTCAAGCCTGCCCGCCCCGATTGTATCGGGACAGGCGGGGTTCACGGTTGACATCCATGCAATACAGCATGGCTTTTGGCAAGAATCGGATGAACTACTCATTTATCTTCAAATAGAAACCAAATACTTTAGATAGATGATTAGACAGTATTTTATCTCTCTAACCGTGAACCTGGAACTTTACAACCTGGTTAGTTACAATATTTCTATAATTCATTGAAATTAAAACTACTTTAGGAGCAACATATTTATTCTATTTGTATTAGATCCAATCTTACTGAGTTTTTTTACCACAAAAGGTCACAATAGTCTACTTTCTATAAAAATAGATTACGATAACTCAAAATACATGATATTGATAATCACTCTAAATCAGGATTGACATTTTTAGTGTACGGTCTTATATATAAAAACCTTTTGTATCTGTTCACAGGTTTCCCGATGAAATCGGGATTCAGAGGTTCAAGGTTGACCAAAAATTTAAACCGTGCATAGTTACCATAGCCCTTTATGATCTGAATGATCATGCCTGACTTACCAACGCTGGCAGTTATGGTTTCACCCGCCTGCCATGCGAGACCTGAGAATATAAAGAAAGAACAGGTTTTGGAGCTGTTCAGGCCATGGTTGAAAAAACAAATCGGAATTAAGGCACGAGCGGGCAGGTTAAGCACTTCCCAGCCCATGAGCAAGATCAAAGAAAAAAAGGTAACCCGACTCGGCTGAGCCTTTCGGCCTCGAGCCTGTCGAGACGCTCGTCGCAGGCTGAACATTGAACCTTTTTCAACCGTGAACGGTTACAGACTTTTTTTATCTACCCGTTTAAGTGACAGGTTTTTATTGACTTTGATCTATGGTTAAGGTAATTTAAAATTATTCTGAAATATTGGAGGGTTAGAATGTATGTGGTCATCCAAACAGGCGGCAAACAATATAAGGTAAAGCCAGGCGAAGAAGTTAGAGTTGAAAAATTGGATGGTAAGGTGGGAGATGATGTCTATTTTGATGATGTGCTGCTTGTCTCTAAAGAGGATAAGGTAACTGTTGGAAGTCCTGTTTTGGAAAATGCCAGGGTGGCAGCCAAGATTACCAGGCATGGCAGGGGACCAAAGATAGTAATATTTAAATATAAAAGAAGGAAGGGATACAGGAAGAAACAGGGCCACAGGCAAGATTTCACAGGAGTAAAAATAACTGAGATTGAGGCCTAAATTTTCTTGATAGTTACTCGTTTCTGGTTACTGGTTAAAAAACGGCTAACGAGAAATGAGAAAGGAGACAACAATGGCACACAAAAAAGCAGGTGGTAGCTCCAGGAATGGCAGAGATAGTGCAGGAAAGAGACTGGGTGTAAAAAAATTTGGCAGCCAGCTTGTTAAAGCCGGCTCAATCATTGTGAGGCAAAGGGGAACGAGTATCCATCCAGGAAATAATGTTGGCCTTGGAAGAGACTACACGCTTTTTGCAAAGATCGATGGAATAGTTACCTTTGAACGATTGGGTAAATCCAGAAAACAAGTAAGTGTTTATACCCCTTAAAAATTAGTCAGTAGTCCGTTGTCTGTTGCAACGGACTACAAACAATGGCATACAAATATATGGGATTTATTGACGAGGCCGAGATCACCGTAAAATCAGGTGATGGGGGAGCTGGTTGTGTAAGTTTTCGGAAAGAGAGATTTGTATCAAAAGGGGGGCCTGATGGTGGGGATGGAGGAAAGGGTGGAAATGTTCTGATCAAGGCCACAAAAAGACTCTATTCCTTATATGATTTTAGCTCCAGGCGTTATTTTAAGGCCCAAAATGGCAAGTCTGGGAGAGGTAAAAACAGGTCAGGAACAAAAGGTAGGAGTATCGAAATCCTCGCCCCTATAGGAACTATAGTAAAAGACGGGGAAACAGGAGAACTGCTCGCAGACTTAGTTCACGATAACCAACAGATAATATTAGTGCAGGGCGGAGATGGTGGCAAAGGGAATAAACACTTTACTACCTCAACAAACAGAGCTCCCAGATTTGCTCAAGAGGGTCAACAGGGAAAAGAAAAAAGACTTAAACTGGAACTCAAACTTATCGCTGATATAGGTATTATAGGTTTACCCAATGCTGGTAAATCTACCCTTTTATCCCGTCTTTCCAATGCACATCCTCAGATAGCCGACTATCCATTTACAACCCTTGCCCCTAATTTAGGGGTCCTTACTTTTGATGACGAACAATCCATTACTATTGCTGATATCCCAGGCTTGGTAGAAGGTGCCAGTAATGGCAGAGGTTTAGGTCATAGATTTTTACAGCATATCGAGCGGACTGGGTTTCTTTTGCATATGCTGGATATATATCAACCAAGTTCTGGAGATATTCTAAAAGATTTTTTTGTAGTACAAAAGGAATTAAAACTATCCCATCCATCCCTGATGAAAAAGAATCAGGTGATTGTACTAAACAAGATTGACCTAAAACCAATCAACGGTAAAGGTATCGATAAAATTTGTCATTCCTTTAATGATTTAGGCTACAAGTGCCTGGCCATCTCTGCCCTTGCTGGACAAGGATTAGAGGAACTCAAACAATTACTAAAGGATAAAGCTCTTCCATAAAGAAGTGCCTAAAGTTTAACACAACAAGCCCAACAGACACGGCAAACACAAAGAACACAATTTATGAAAAATTCAAGGAAAAGTATACTGCAACATGTCAAGAGGGTAGTTGTAAAAATTGGAAGTGGCGTGCTTACAAAAAAAGACGGATTAAACCTGGGTTTGATAAACGCCTTGAGTGAAGATATATGTTACCTTATAGAAAAAAGAGGGCTCGAGATTATCCTTGTATCTTCAGGCGCTATTGCGTCCGGCCTAAAAAAAGTAGGGCTTTCCCAAAGACCACAATCCATTTCCCAACAGCAAGCGCTTGCAGCAGTAGGTCAAAGCTCTTTGATGCTTGCTTATGAACAGGTTTTCAGAAGTCACGGACATAAAGTGGCTCAGATATTAGTTACCAGAGATGATCTCACTAACAGGAAGAGATACCTCAATACTCGAAATACCATTTTTACCCTTCTTAATTGGAAGGTTATCCCAATCATCAACGAAAATGATACCGTCGTAGTAGATGAGATAAAATTCGGTGATAACGATAATCTTAGTGCCATGATAGCCAATCTTACAAGCGCTCACCTCGTTATCAACTTAACCACTATTGATGGGCTTTTTGATGATGATCCGAGGCTCAATAGCAATGCACACCTAATTTCTTTGGTCGAAAAGGTAACAAGCAAAATAGAAAAAAAAGCAAGCCCCATCCCAGGTGCTTTAGGGAAAGGTGGCATGGGAAGCAAGGTAAAAGCAGCCAGGGACGTAGCCATATGTGGAATTCCGACTATTATTGGCAATGGTTTAAAAAAGAACATAATGAGGAAAATCTTTCAAGGAAAGGAGGAGGGAACTCTCTTTTTGCCTCAACCTACCCCAATGCGGAGTCGTAAGCACTGGATTGCCTTTACAAAATCTCCGAAAGGAAGGATAATGGTAGACAGTGGCGCAGAAGATGCCTTGGTAAAGAATGGAAAAAGTTTACTTCCTTCAGGCATACTTGCTGTTTATGGGAAATTTAACCTTGGAAATTCTGTAATGATAATCAATAGAAGTGAAAAAAGCCTTGCAGTTGGCCTTGTCAATTATCATTCAACAGATGTGGAAAAGATTATGGGACAAAAAAGTTCTAAGATAGAAAAAATCTTAGGATACAAACATTATGATGAAGTGGTTCATAAAGATAATCTCGTTTTAATGAACACTCATGGCCTTTCGGCCACAACGAAGGATGAAAGTAGTTGAGTGGTCAAATGGTTAAGTGGTTGAGTAGTAAAGACGTTAACTTTAGGCACTTTAGGCACTTAAGCTCACTTTAGGCATTTTCATATAAATCTTTAGAAGATATGCACGGTTGTGGACTTTAATAAAGCAATACAGGCTATGGCAAAAGATGCCAAGGAATCTGCAAGGCTTTTAAGGGTTGCTAAAAGAGCAGAAAAGGATGCTGCATTAGAATTCATGGCAGAGCGAATTCTCTCTAAAAAAGAGGAGATAATTAAGATAAATGCCAAGGATACTACATTAGCCAGGGAAAATGGGTTGAATTCAGCAATGATAGATAGATTAACCCTGGATGAAAAAACAATTACCTCAATGATTGATGGATTACATGAAGTTGCCGCCCTCCCTGATCCGGTTGGTGAGGTAACAGGTATGTGGAAAAGGCCAAATGGATTACAGGTAGGCCAGATCAGGATCCCGCTGGGAGTAATAGGCTTTATTTATGAATCCAGACCTAATGTAACGGTTGATGCAGCTGCCCTGTGCCTCAAATCAGGGAATGCAGTATTACTAAAAGGGGGATCTGAGGCTATACACTCCAATTTAATCCTGAACGAAATTATATCAGAAGCATTGAAAAAGGCCAATCTGCCAGAAAAATCGATTCAGGTCATCCCTTATAAAGAACATGAGGCAGTTGGTATTCTTTTGAGTATGGATAAGTATGTGGATATAATTATTCCCAGGGGTGGCGAGGGTCTTATCTCCTTTGTTGTTGAAAATTCAAGAATTCCAGTATTAAAACACTTTAAAGGTGTCTGCCATGTCTATGTAGATGAATTTGCTGACTTAGAGATGGCTCGAAAGATATGTTTTAACGCCAAGGTACAACGACCTGGTGTCTGCAATGCGATGGAAACAATGCTGGTACATAAAAATGTAGCCTCCTCTTTTTTGCCAGGCATGATAGAAGAATTTAGCAAGGCAGGTGTTGAAATAAGGGCGTGTGAGAATACGCTCAAGCTAATCCCTGATCTTATCTTGGCAAAGGATAGTGATTGGCCAGCCGAGTATTTAGATCTTATACTGGCGGTCAAGATTGTCGAGGACATGGATGAAGCAATGGATCATATTGAAAGATACGGCTCTAACCATACTGAGACAATTGTTACGAATGACTATGGGAAATCTCAAGCATTTCTGGAGAGGGTAGATGCCTCGGTTGTACTGATAAATGCCTCTACTCGATTTAATGATGGCTTTGAGCTTGGTCTTGGTGCAGAGATCGGGATCAACACATCTAAATTGCATGCTTACGGACCAATGAGTCTCAAGGAGTTGACCACCACAAAGTTCATAGTATATGGATCTGGACAGGTAAGGACGTGAAATTAGGTATCCTGGGAGGGACCTTTAATCCCATTCATTCAGGTCACCTTAGAGTGGCAGAGGAGATAGGTGAAGAGTTAGGATTAAACAAGGTCTATATCATCCCATCTGGTATGCCACCACATAAGGAACAATACCCCCTCGCTGATTTCTCTCATCGTCTTGAGATGGCAAGACTGGCAAGTAAAATTTCCCCTCGACTTGAGGTGTGGGATATTGAGGGGAAAAGGCCTGGTTTTTCCTATTCCATAGAAACACTACAATTATTCCACTCCTCTTTTGGATCTAATCTCGAACTATTTTTTATAATCGGAACGGATGCCTTCATAGAGATAAAGACCTGGAAAGAATATCAAAATCTCTTTAATTTTACCTCTTTTGTTGTTATTAATAGGCCAGGTCATAATAAAGAAAAGTTTTCCGAATTTCTTGACTCTCTTAATGTTGGATTTATATGGGACCAGGAAAGAAAATGCTTTTGCCATCCATCGGGAAATGTATTGCTTAAAAAGAATACGACATTGATGGATATATCAGCGACTCGAATCAGGAAAATGATAGCCAAGAAAAAATCTATTCGCTTTCTTGTACCTGAAGTAGTACGAGAATATATAGAAAAGGTAGGTTTGTACCTAAATTAATGAATCCTCTCGATAAGGCCCTTCTATGTGTTAGCATCATCCTTGAAAGGAAGGCAGTTGACCCCGTCCTTTTTAAGGTTGCAAAGTTGACCTCCATAACCGACTATTTCCTTATTGCCAGCGGCAAATCCAGCAGGCAGGTCCAGGCCATTGCCCAATATCTACAGAGAAGAATGAAAGAAGAAGGCTTCACCATTTATGGCATAGAGGGTGAAAAGGATGGCCACTGGATCTTATTAGACTATAGTGATGTTGTGATTCATCTATTTTACCAGCCAATAAGAGAATTCTATGACCTTGAAGGGTTATGGGTTGAAGCCCCAAGGATAGAGATAGATAAAAAAGCTGTGAAAGATGAAAAGTGAACTACCTCGAAGCCCCGCCAGACGGGACGGAGAATTAAACCTTGTCCGCCGTGTTTCTTGTCCGCCGTCTTTTTTATCCGCCGTTTTTCTGGCGGAGTGGCTGACTGGTGGACTTGTCCGCCGTGTTTCTGGTGGACTTGTCCGCCTTTGGTGGATTAAAAAGCTTGTTATCCTCTTTACAGCTCTATTGATAATTCTCACCCCTTTGGCAAAATCACGTGCCTCATTGTTATCACCAGAAGAGGAAACTGAACTCGGAGCCAGATTTCTTAAAAGAATTAGATCTCAGTATGAATTTGCCGACTATCCTTACATCACTCAGTATATCAATGACCTTGGTAACTACATTGGCCGTCAAATAGAAATACCTTATTTCCCTCTTCATTTTTATGTGATAAAAGCCACCGCAATTAATGCATTCGCAGCCCCTGCCGGGCATGTGTTTTTCTTTTCAGGACTGATTAAAATAATAGACAATGTGGATGAGCTGGCCTCTGTGCTCGCACATGAGCTTGGCCATGTAAGTGCCAGGCATCTGGCTTTGAGGATACAAAGATCCAAGAAGATTGGAATGGCCACAATGGCTGCTATCTTAGCAGGAGTTCTTATTGGAGGTGAGGCAACAGGTGCCATTATGACAGGATCAATCGCTGCCGGAGCTCAGGCTGAACTCGGCTACTCTCGGGAAGATGAAAGGCAAGCTGATCAATTAGGATTCAAATACACTCATATGTCAGGTTTTAACACGCAAGGAATGATAACCACATTAAAGAAAATTCAAAGGGAAAATTGGTACGGCGGTCAGAATATACCGCCTTACCTTCTTACCCATCCTGGTGCACCGGAAAGAATGGCCAATATAGAAACAATGGCACGAGAATATACAAAAATACCTGATTCTGATACAACAAAAAAACTACGATCCCGTTTTCCGATCTTTCATACTATGGTTGAGGCCCTATGTGATGATAAGGAAAATGCAGCAAGAGAGTTTAAAAATAGGTTACGTATAGATCCCGAATCTATTTTGGCCCATTATGGTCTTGGTCTTGTCCTTGAAAGAGATGGTAAAATACATGAGGCCCTCAATCACTTCAAAATAGCTTTATTAGGAAAGGGAAATTCTATCCCCATTATGTTTTCTATGGCTAAGGCATATCAGACGATCGGCCAATACGAAAAATCTGTATCTATTTTGCAAAAGGCCCTTCACCTGTCCCCTAAAGATAAAGATATTTTATATCTTTTGGCTCTGTCGTTTCAAGATCTTGAACGATATGGTCAGGCATCAAGGATCTATGAAAGGCTGACCTTCCTTCCGCCAGTCAAAGACATGGTCTATTATAATCTTGGCCTGGTCTATGGACGGCAAGGTAAGTTAGCCCTGGCTCATTATCATTTAGGCATCTATTCCAACAAACTGAGAAAGAAAGAAGATGCCCTTTTCCATTTTAAAAAGGCAAAAGAGCTGGCAGAAAGCAAGCCAGCGTTAAAAGAAAAGATCAATAAAGCCTTGAAGGGACTTCATAATCATTAATCGTTATTGGGGAACCCTTACTTAAAGGAGGCCGAGGAAAAAACCTCCCTGAAAGTGGCACTCCCAATTTTTTGTTTCCACAAATCCGTCATAAGAGCAAAACAGAGGCTTGACCCTTCAGACACCTTCACAGGATGTAATTTTCTTGATCGAGCCAGATCTGCCGAGGTCATGAAGCGCCTGAAGTAATGGGTTTAGGAGTTCGTGGTACTTCGGCATCTGGTCATGCTTTGCCATGTAAAAAGTCCCTTTCTTTAGATTCCCAACACTTGAGAAGCGCTAGTGAAACAAGCGTCTTTCTCTAGGCGGTTGTTGGGCCGTGCCGTCATCCATAATTATACACGGGAGTTTCGATCACCCTCTCGGGGCTCTTTTTGCTCTTGATAATGCCTTGGATATGTTCTACCGTTTCAGGAGCAAAGAACTGTTCTCCTGTCTCTCTGCATAAACGCGCTGGCACATTTATAACAATGAAAAAATTACCGTCATGTTCCAGTGTATAAGTCACTTTAGATTCTACCATTGTCTCTTTCATTTCAAATCTCCTTGTATCTCACCTTCCGACCCGAAAATCGATCCACAGCTCAGGGTCAGGCTGGTAGAGGGTAATGATCTTAACAAGTGGTTGACTCGGATAGCTGCACTATACATGCAGCGGCCTGCCCGCTTTAGTGTAACCAACGATGAGACAACTTGGGCCATATTTGTCTACCGGGTAGTCTTCAATTATTTCACTTTTCCCGGCCACTACATCCTCCAATTCCGCCACACTTATGTCACGGATAATACTCTGATCGACTGCATGTTTGGAGTATTCGTAATGACGCCTCTTAATCTTTGCGCGTATTTCGAGGATCAGTGCCATGATCAGATAGTATCAAACCTCAAAGTTGTAGTCAATTCGCCTACGCCCAACGCCAAGTTCAGGAAGAGGCCAGGGAAAAGAAATCTACGCTAAGGCATATTAAACACAAAAACATGCAAAAATTTAAACCGCACGAACCGGGCCGTCCCTTGAAACGACTGGTTCTGCCATACTCCAAAATTTAGCGCTTCAATTTTTTAAGTTTTTTCTCAATTTCATACTTTATTTTCTTAATCTCACTGTCAATACCAGTAAGAAAATTCTTTCGAGTTTTCAAAAGAAATTTTTCTCCCAACTCACTTTGCGCTTCCTTTAGAAGTTCCATGCCTTTTTCAAGTTCTTTTTCCCTGAAATGTTCACGTGCAGTGTTGATAAGGGAAGAAATTTTCTCAACCCTTTCTTCCTTAATCTGAGTGATCATACTTTCCATTTCAATAGCTGTTTCTTTTAACACCTGATGAGTGTAGTCTACCTCCTCAAGCAATTCCTCCATAAGTTCAAGGGCTCGATCAGTTTTGTTGCTAGAGTAGATTTTCTTTTTTTTGGCGAACCTGAGTGCCTGTTTGATAGTCGTACGAACTTCTTTAACCCTCTTCCTTATAAATTTACCTTTTTCAAAATACAAAATGATATCTTCAAGGAGAAACTCATGAAGCTTTATTAAACCATACGGCAGACCATTTTTTTTATATCGGTAAAGCGAAAACATATTCAGAGCTCCTATCTTTCCGTTCAAAGGTGTCCGCGTGGAAACAGCTATCTATAGTTTTATTAAATGGTTCTTCTCCAAATTAGTTGGTAGAAAAATGATTTACCAAAATACAACATATTAAAATTAAATGTAATTTCACCATCAACCTTTTTGATTAATTAGGCCATATTGTTAGGTGATAATGTTACTCCACAAATTAAGTATTAACAGGAAATTACTTTTATAGGCAACTGCTATGATGAGCCTGGTAGGTACCCATTATCGGAGTTGCTTTTAAAAGCTATACCTACTGAAATCATTAATCAAATAAGATTTAAGCCTTAATCTTGACCAACTAATTTGGAGAAGATCCATAAAAAACAAAATGGATAAGCCTCCAAAAAAATAATGCAGGGCATCCTTAAAAAACTAAGTTGACTAGCGCAGAGAGAAGAGTTAAAGGGTGTTCTATGCCAAGATTAACTCGACTAGACGCACCCAGTGTATTGTATCACTCGGAGCAACAATCATTAGTTGATTGAACATTCTTTAGAGTTTTAATGGTGCGCTTTACATTGCAGAAGCTTGTTAATCGTTATCTGTTATTAGGAAACGAATAACGAGAATATTGACAACATGGTGCATATATCGTAATGGATACGCTATCATGTTAAGGATCTAATCTTAAAATCTTAAATGAGGAGGAAAAGATATGGCATTAATGACACCGGAGCAGTTTGAAGAAAGTTTAAAAAGTATTAAACCAAGGGTCTTCATGAATGGGAAAAGGGTTGAAAATATCCTTACTAATAGGAACACGAGAACAGTTGTAGAGGCCAACAAGGCAAGCTACGAATGGGCCCTTGATCCAAAATACAAGGAGATTATGACGTGTCATTCACCCCTGATAAACGATACAGTTAACAGATACACACATGTAAGCACAAGCACTGATGAATTAGTCGCAAAGGCCAACGCAGGCACCTTCACCGCTGAAATGCTTGGGACATGCATCTATAGGTGCGTGGGATACGACTCTTTTCATTCCCTCTACGCTACCACCTGGGAAATGGACAAAGATCTGGGCACCGAATATCACCCCAGGTTTCTTGAATACCTCAAGATGGTGCAAAAGAATGATCTCTCCGTTGCCGGTGCATTAACCGAGCCAAGGGGAAGTAGAAAGGAGAAAACACCTGACTGGCCGGATCCATATCTCTCTTTAAAGCTTGTTGATAAAAACAAAGATGGGATAGTGGTGAAGGGTGCAAAGATAAACATTAGCGGGGCATTCGGAAGCCATTATATAAATGTCCTACCCCAGGCAGCTCACTATAAAGGCGAGGAAGACTATGCCATTGCCTTTGCTACCCCAGTTGATGCTGAGGGTATTACCTATATATGCCAGTATACTCCCTATTCTGCTGAAAGAGACCAGGTAGATGATTTGGAAGAGCTTGGCAACCCCCTTTACGGGCAAAGGGAAACATCTATGGTCGTATTTGACAATGTGTTTGTTCCATGGGAGAGGGTATTTCATTGTGGAGAGTATCAATATTCAGTAAAATTTGTTACTAGATTTGCCAAGACCCACCGAATGACCTGCGGGGGAACCTGCAAGGTTGGTTTTATGAACCAGATCATTGGAGCAGCAAAATTAATCCAGGAATATAAAGGTCTTAATAAGGCTACACATATTAATGAGCAGCTAATGGAAATGGTTGTCCTGAGAGAAACAAGCAGGGCATGTGGGCTTGCAGCAGCTTATAACGGTGCTGAGGAGCCTTTAGGTTCTGGTGTTTATCTTCCTGATGAGCTCATGGGCAATGTATCAAAGCTAAATGTTGCCAACGCCTTCTGGAGAATTATGGCGCTTGCCGGAGATATCGGTGGAGGGTTGATAGTGACCCTCCCATCTATGAAAGAGCTAAAAAATCCCGAGACTAAAGACTACGTAAAAGAATACCTCGGCTTCGGTTCAGATGCGCCCGCGGAAAATATTATGAAGGTTACTAAATTATTGCAAAACTGGACTGCAGGGCTTCATGGCGTAGGGACATGGCATGGGGCAGGTCCTATTATGGCCCAAAAGATTATGCTCCAGAGGGTTATTGACTACGAGCATGACAAGTGGATTGTAAAAAGGACATTGAATATAAAAGATTAACGTGACGTGATCTGTCATTGGTTAAATGTTTATCTTCTTGACTATTAGTAGTATCTCAAGCGACAAATGATTATTGACAAATAACATTTACTCTATTTTGGAAGAAAACATGAATACATACACCGGAAGAAAGAGGGTTAAGGCCGCATTTAAAAGGGAATATGCGGATGTGGTTCCAGCATATCCTATATTAGGTCAATTTACCTCTCAGCTAATTGGCATCTCCATAAAAGAGTTTCTTACAGATAAAGAAAAACTCGCCAAGGCAGAGATTGCCGCCTATGAGAGATACAGGCCCGATATTATTGTAGTCATGGCAAATTTGCTCATGGAGGCAGAGGCCATGGGAAATGAGCTTAAATTTCCAGATGATGGAATGTGCATATCAAAAAAAGTGGCCCTCGAGGATAAAGGAAAATTAAACAGCCTCTCCGTACCTGACCCGTATAAAGATGGACATTTGCCTGATTATCTTGAGGCATGCAGGATGATAAAGGATGCGATAACTGATTCGAGTGTTGGGGCAGTTATTGCCGGGCCATGGACTATTGCAATTGCCCTGAGGGGCGCCAGTGAACTGATACGGGATGCAATGAAAGACCCTGCCTATGTTCATGAACTGATGGAGCTCACCACAGAGGTGGCCATCCGTTTCGGGCTGGCAATCCCATCAACTGGAGCAGGTATGAGTTATTCAGAGGCACCAGCTTCAGCCAGCCTCATCTCTCCAAAGATGTACAGGGAGTTTGTACTTCCCTATCACAAAAAGGCAATAGGGAGATTAAAGGAGGAAGGCATTAACTGCACCTTACATATCTGAGGTTATGCAGATCCCATCCTGGAAGAGATGGTAGAAACTGGTGCAGCGGCAATAAGTGTTGATGAGCCCACAAATTTGGCCAAGGCAGTTGAAGTTGCAAGAGGAAAGGCGGTTGTTATCGGTAATGTCAATACCAATCTATTTTTTCTGAGCAAAAAGGAAGATATGGAAAAGGCAGTAAAAAACTGTATTGATATAGGCGCACCTGATAGTGGCTTTATCCTTGCATCGGGATGTGAGGTTCCAGGGATTGCCCCACCTGAAAAGGTACAGTGGTTTATGGATGCTGCAAGGGAGTTTGGGAAATATCAGTAGAATGGAAACGAGGGAACTGTAGTCTCCTTAATCTTTCAAAAGGAAACAGGGTCTTTTAGTGGCCAAAATAACTAAAAAATTTGGTATGAGTTCTTTTGAAAAGGAAGATGTTTTTCTCCAGATTCTCAACAACCTGCCCAACGGTCTTTTTACCATGGATGGGGAAAGCAGGATCAATTACTTTAATGCCGCCGCCGAGCAGATCACAGGTCTAAAAACTGCGGATGCCATAGGGATGCATTGTAAGGAGGTGTTCAAGAGCCCAACCTGTGAAATCGACTGTCCTCTGGAGAAAACCATCCATATAGGAAAGAACATCTACAATCGGGAACTTGTACTGACCAGAATAGATGGTAAAAAAATTCCCATTATCTGCAGTTTCTCTATATTACGGGATCGTCATGCAAATATCGTTGGTGGGGTGGAAATTTTCATAGATATCTCGGCTCGTAAGCGTCTGGAAGACAATCTTAGGCTTTCTGAGAGGGAATATCGGCATATCTTTGAAGGTTCCAAAGATATGATCTTAATCACATCCAAGGATGGTATTATTAAGGAGGTGAACCAGGCTGGGGTAGACCTGCTGGGATACAGCAGCAAGCAAGAATTGTTGGAGCTGTCATCCGTGGAGGAGATATACGATAATCCAAAACACTGGCGGGTGTTCCAGAAACAGATTAACCTATACGGATTTTTAAAAGATTTTGAGGCTGCTTTCAAGAAAAAGGATGGCACGCGCCTGCATTGTCTGCTCAGCGGAAATGCAACCAGAGGCAAAGATGGAGAGATTACCGGGCACGAGAGTATTGCCAAAGATATCACGGCCCGCATGGATGCCATTCGAAGTTTTCGGCAGCGGCATTGGGAATTGTGGCTCTTAAACTCGGTGGCGTTTGCCATGAACAGGACTCAGGACCTGGACGAAATCCTCATGACCGCCTTGAAAAAGGTCTTAGAGGTGTTGAACCTCTCCTCAGGGGGCATCTTCTTAATGGATCATGAAAAGTCCGCCTTTTCGCTCAGGGTGCAGCAAGGATTAACTGAGAGCGGAGGGAATAAGACCTGCCAGATACTTCTTCGTGATAAGCCCCTCATGCGCTCGTTACTAAAAAAAGACCTCTCTCTAAAGCCCGAACCTATCTTTCCCCCCTTCAAGGCTACCTTGGAAAATGCGACCAATAAAAATTCCCCAGAACTTACCTGTTTTTTGATTACAGCAAAAGAAAAGGCTTCCGGTTTCCTTGCGTTCAAGGTTCCAGCAAATAGGGATCTCACTACAGGCAAAGATTATAACTTGTTGGGCTCACTTGGGAATTTCTTAGGTAGCGCTATTGAAAACGCTCTCCTGCATCAAACAATTCATAAGCATCGCGAAGAATTAAAAGGGCTGACGGCCAGGTTGTTTCATTCTCAGGAGGAAGAGCGAAAACGGATCGCTCGAGAATTACACGACGAGGCGGGCCAAGCCCTTACCGGGCTAAATTTTACATTAGAAACCATTGAAAAAAAGTTGTCATCAGGAAATGGGCATATAAAGGCCCTTATCACTGATGTCAAGAAACAGATCAACCGCACGCACCAGGAAATGCGCCGGATATCCTACAGGCTTCACCCTGCCCTTTTAAGTGACCTCGGGCTTGAACCGGCGCTGGACTCGTATATGAGAAGTATTTCCAAACGCAGCGGGCTGGAAGTTGATTTTAGGATGGTGGGCTTTGAGGGACGGGTGGACCAGGAGATTGAGATCGTGTTGTATCGACTTTCCCAAGAGGCACTTACTAACACACTGAAGCATTCCAGGGCAAAACATTTTAAACTCTCTATCATTAAAGGGTATCCCAAAATCATTTTTTTAGCTGAAGACGATGGGATAGGATTTGTTTCTGGTGAATTTGACCAACCTAAACATGCTCTGGGCCTGTTGTCCATGAGGGAACGCGCTGCCATGTTGGGAGGGAATTTTTCTCTTCGCACCTCTCCAGGAAAAGGTACACGAATTCGTATTGAGATCCCCATCAGAGATAGTTCTAATGACCGATAAGACAATCACTATCTTTTTGGCAGACGACCATACTATCGTCAGACAGGGTCTTGCCAAGCTATTAGAGGGAGAGTCCAACTTCCGGGTGGTAGGTGAAGCAAAAAATGGCCGGGAAGCGGTAAGCAAAGTGGAGGAATTAAAACCTCACATCGTCATAATGGATATCGCGATGCCGCTCTTAAATGGCATTGAAGCTACCCGCCAGATTAAAAAAATCCATCCTCGAACTAAAGTCATTATCCTTTCCATGCATTCTCATGATCGTTACATCAGTGAACTTTTCCGCCTTGGTGCATCAGGGTATCTGCTCAAGGACTGTAGTGGTACTGACATTATCAAGGCCATCAACGCAGCCCTTAATGGAGACACTTACCTGAGTCCCTCCATATCACGCCGGGTCATTGAGGACTATGTTTCTCTGAAAAAAAAATCTTCCAGGGAAGACCTATACAGCAATCTTTCTAACCGGGAGCGCGAAGTGTTTCAGATGATTGCCGAAGGACATTCGACCAAGGAAATTTCGGAAATCCTTTTCATAAGCCCGAGCACAGTTAAAACCCATCGCTCCAAGATCATGGAGAAATTGAAAATAGAAAACATTTCCCAATTGATTCAATTTGCCATACGCATAGGGATTGTTGACATTAATTCCTGAGGACCTTGTGTTAACAAGTTGACCTGACCTCATCCTTTTCTTGGGACTCGCTAAATCTTTTGTAATCTCAAATTGGGCTAAAAATAGTCATGTGTCTTAAAAAAAATCATCCAATGGACTATTGACATTATTTTAGATTCTTTATTATTATTTTTGTCCAAAATCACTTTTTCTTTGGACAGCATTTGAATCTTGTGAAAACTCGAACGCTATGTTGGAATCTCTGAGTGCTTTAAATAGCTTATTTAACGGCTTTTAGGTGTTTAGCTCATTGAAAATACACAGTTTTAAAGTGTTGTCTGTTTTGGACAGCATTTTTAGCCCAAGACAACCTAAATATCTGTTATGAAAGGACGTCATGTAAAATCAGGGACTTACCTGTCTAAAAATGATAATTTTGATTTATTTTGGACAGTAGTGATTTATTATGTTAAGAGATGATTTAATAAGTCGCCACTTTTCAGCAGTAACGAGCACATGAAGAGAGAAAATTCGATCAGATAGGTTATAAGAAGTGATGAGATCTGTAATGGGCAACAGCGAAAAATGCATGATATTGAAAAAATATGTTGCAAAAAGAGTTTGTTTGGGAAACGAGCCCAATAAAGAATTGAAATAAAAAATTGTGGATTAAAAATCGGTAAAATTTTAGTTAGGGAACTTTACTTATTAAATCATCTCATGTTTATATTGTTTTTCAGGTCCGAGATTTGAGTTAAAAATTTTGGTTATACGCCATTTCATTGTCTCAATTGACTGTTTGACGCAATTTGGGGGGAGTGAATCATGTCTTATTCGGCCATGCAACGATTTAAGGATGCATTAAAGGGAAGTCCACGGGATAGGGTTCCTATTTTTCCTATGATTGGCGGATGGGTGGCGGCCAACTTTTCCGATTTCTCGCCGCCTGAGGTAGCCTTAGACCCTAAATTAATGGTTAATGCACAAATTGAGGCAAAGGAGTCTATGGGATATGACCCCCTCTACAGCTACGTTCATGCGCTATATGTCCCTGAGGCATTCGGATGCCGGGTTCGTTTCCCGGAATCCGGGGCACTGGTAGACCCACTTCCCCTTAAAATTAACTGTGTAGAGGATATTGATAAGGTGCCCAAACCTGATGCAAAGAGAGAAGCAAATCTGCCGGTTATATTAGATGCTACCCGGGGATTAAGTGCATATGGCAATGATGAGATCCCTGTGGTGGGCCTATTTGAAGGTCCTTTCACTACCACCTGCCGGGTCATAGAGGCCGAGTTTATTATGCGAATGATCTATAAAAACCAACCGGTTTTGGAACGGCTCCTGGACAAAATAACCGATTTTCTGCTTGAATTCGGCCAGGCGCTAATCGAGAACGGGGCAAATCTCCTCCTCATCCCGGAGCCGACGGCCTCTGCTTCCATGATATCTCCGCCAATATTCCGACGTATTGTCCTGCCCAGGCTCCAAAAAATTATCAATGAACTAAAAGTTCCTTGCATTTTACACATCTGCGGAGACACCGCTTCTCTGCTTGAGCTCATGACCCAGACTGGCGCAGCGGTCCTAAGCCTGGATCAATGTATGGACCTTGCGTCGGCAAGAGCAACGATCCCCAAGGCAGTCTTGGGGGGAAATGTAGATCCGGTCATTTCTCTGCTGAGGGGAACCAGAGAACAGGTCGAGGCGGACACAGTTAGGTCTCTTTCGAAGGGAGGCCTCGACCACTTTATTCTCATGAGCGGATGTGGGATCCCTTCCCAAAGCCCAGTAGAAAACATAAAAGCCATGGTCCATACTGCGATCGAATATTCTTATGGGTTATTCACTTAATCATTTTTTGTCGAGAGTTCAGCCATTCTATTGCAACAAAATGCTTATAGAGTTTAATTGTAGGAAATTGAGAGAAAGGAGGTGAAATTTGAGGATATCAGTAGTTTTAAATTCAGACTCAGAATTTCAAAGGTTTTCGCAAAAAAAAGGGGGTTATTATGAAAAATTTGAGATGGTTCTTAGTATTTTCTCTCTCACTGGTTCTGGCATTTACCGCCGTGCTCAACTCTCCGGCCTATGCAAAAAAGGCTGTGGAGCTTAGATGGTGCACTTTCTTTCCGTCCACCCATCCGCTGTTTCCTATGTCGCAACGTTGGGGGGGCGAAATAGAGCAGCTCACAGGGGGGCAAGTGAAGTTCACATATTTCCCGGGTGGCACCTTGCTTAAGGGCAACGAGATCTATGACGGGATCCTAAAAGGTGTCGCTGATATCGGAATGTCTTGCTTTGCATACACACGGGGTCGTTTTCCCACTATGGAAGCGGTTGACCTGCCAATGGGTTACACCTCGGGAATGTCTGCGAGCTTTGTCATAAACGATTTTTATAATAAATTTAAGCCAAAGGCCCTTTCGGACGTGAAGATGCTGTTCCTGCATGCCCACGGTCCGGGAATACTTATCAGCAAGAAACCGGTTTATACCTTAAAAGACATGAAGGGTTTGAAGGTACGTTCCACCGGGTTCAGCGCCAAGGTGTCCAAGGCACTGGGCGCTCTTCCGGTTGCAATGCCCATGGGAAGCACGTATGAAGCCCTGAAAAAGGGTGTGGTGGAGGCCTGTTTTACTCCCATAGAGGCCCTGACGACATGGAGACTGGCAGAGGTGGTCAAATACATCACTGAATGTTATAGTGTGGGCTACACAACAGGATTTTTTGCGGCGATGAATCTGAAAAAGTGGAATTCACTCCCCAAAGACGTTCAAAAGGTCTTTGAAGAGGTGAGCGCAAAGTATATTGCCAAAGCGGGAGCTGTGTGGGATTCGGCTGATGAGGCAGGCATGAAGTTTGGCCTCAAACTTGGTGACAAAATGATCCCCCTGTCACCCGAGGAGAGCGCAAAATGGGCCAAGGCGGTCTTACCGGTTATCTCAGGATATGAAAAGAAAGTGGAAGGCAAAGGTCTGCCTGGGAAACAGTATGTGAAGACATTAAAGGAACTGGTAAATAAATACAATAAAAAATTCAAAAAGTAGTGAGCCTAATAAGCGGAGGGGTTGACTCGGGATCTTTTCAGGGCCCATCCCTCTGTTTTATCAAGCGGAGGGAGATATGATTGCTTTTGGCAATGGAGTACATAGACTATCTTCCATGCTGAATTTCGTATCGGGATTTGGCCTAGTAGGAATGACCTGCCTTACGTGTGCTGATGTGGTCCTTCGCCTCTTCAGGCATCCGATCTTGGGCACCTATGAGATCATCGGTTTCATGGGTGCAACGGTGGCCGGTCTGGCTATGGGCTACACCACCATGAAAGGCGGCCATGTGGCTGTAGCAGTGGTTGTAATGCAATTATCCCGCAGGATACAAATGGGTATCTTCACGATAATAAATCTCCTCGGCATAGGTTTGTTCGCTCTGTTAACATGGGTATGTATAGACTATGGAAACGATTTAAAGATCTCAGGAGAGGTGTCTTTAACGTTAGAACTACCCTTTTTCTCTGTGCTTTACGGCCTAGCCCTCTCTTCCTTTGTGGTCTGCCTGGTTCTTTGGGTGGATTTATGGTCTGTCCTTGCAGGGAAAGAAGAGCCGTGGTCCAGGGCCGGGGCATAAAGAGAGCGGAAATGAGTTCAACTACTATCGGTCTAATCGGATTAGGGCTCCTGCTCATCGTCCTTTTCTCTCGAATGCCCGTGGGATTTGTGATGGCCCTCTTGGGACTGCTTGGCTTCAGTTATGTGGTGTCCTGGGAAAGTGGCCTCAGGATCATGGCAAAGGACTTCTTTACTATATTCGGGTCCTATAGCTTGACGGTTGTACCATTATTTATTTTTATGGGCCAGATTGCATTTCATGCCGGCATAAGCCGCCGTCTCTTTGACACAGCCTATACGTTGTTCGGTTTTCTGCCAGGGGGGATGGGCATTGCTACCATAGGGGCATGTGCAGGTTTTGCGGCTATCTGCGGCTCCACCAATGCATCCGTGGCAACTATGACCACCGTGGCCTTGCCCGAGATGAAAAGGCACAAGTACGACCTTTCACTGAGTACAGGTACTATTGCTGCAGGCGGCAGTCTCGGAGTCCTCATTCCCCCAAGTATAATCTTCATCGTTTATGGTATTGCCACTCAACAATCTATAGGGAAGCTTTTTGCCGCCGGCATCTTGCCTGGATTGGTCCTGTCTGTCTGTTTTGCCCTAACGATTTTCATCTGGGTACGGCTCAAACCCGATACTGCACCTAGCGGGTCAAAAACTACCTTGAAAGAAAAAATCTTTTCGCTGTTCGGGATTGGGGAAACCCTGGTCCTTTTTTTTCTTGTTATGGGAGGACTTTTTGTAGGTTTTTTCACTCCAACAGAAGCGGGAGCCATCGGTGCGGGCGGGGCTATAATAATTGGTACTGTTCGTAGAAAACTGAGCTGGAAGGGGTTTGTGCAATCGGTTACGGAAAGCACAAGGATTTCTTGTATGGTCCTGGTTATTGTTGCTGGTGCAACTATATTTGGCCATTTTATGGCTATTACAAGGATCCCTTTTATAGGAGCCACTTGGATAACTGAACTCCCCTTGCCAAATTACGGCATCATGGCGTTTATTGTCTTTATTTACCTGATTGGAGGGTGTTTTATGGACTCCCTTGCCATGATTCTTCTTACTGTCCCAATCCTATACCCTCTTGTAACATCTTTAGGGTTCGATCCTATCTGGTTTGGAGTGATTATCGTCTTGGTTACAGAAATGGGCGTGATCACCCCGCCGGTGGGCATCAATGTGTACGTAATTTCCGGGATTGCCAAAGATATTCCTTTAGAAGTCATTTTCAAAGGTGCATTCCCCTTTCTGTTGGCAATCCTCACTACTGTAACTCTTTTGATGATTTTCCCCCAAATTGCCCTTTTTTTGCCGAATCTCATGAGATGATGAGGCCAGTCCAATTTCAAGTGTAAAGAAAAACAGTTAGTCTGATAGGGATAAAATGAAAAAGCAAGAGATCATTAAAAGCACCTGCGGCCTTTGTCAAATTGGCTGCGGCATATTAGTCACTATGGACAATGGCAGGGTTACCCAGATAAAGGGTGATCCTGAGAGTCCTCTCAATAAGGGGGTACTATGTGCTAAAGGTTTGGCATCCCTGGAATACCTTTACCACCCCGGCCGTTTGAAACACGCATTAAAAAGAGCAGGGGAAAGAGGAAGCGGTAAATGGCGTCAGATTTCATGGGATGATGCACTGGATACAATTGCCAGCGAGTTTATTAAAGCAAGGCACAATCACGGGGCTGAGTCGGTAGCTTTCATCCATGGAGCAGCTAAGGGCCTACAGGAAAGTTATTTAGCCAGGTTAGCATATGCTTTTGGCACGCCAAACGTTGCTTGGCAGGGGCATGTCTGCTTTGTGCCGAGGATGTTGGCATCTAGAATTACTTATGGTTTCTATGCAGTGCCAGACTATGACTACCCACCAGCCTGCATTGTGGTCTGGGGTAAAAACATGGCAGAGACACTCCATCATGCCCACCAGAGGGTGATTAGAGCTATAGATAAAGGGACGAAGCTCATTGTCATAGACCCCAGGCGAATCGATTTAGCGGCCAAGTCAAATTTGTGGCTGCAGCCAAGACCGGGATCAGATTTAGCACTAGCCCTGGGCATGATAAATGTAATCATAAACGAGAAGCTGGTTGACAGGCCTTTCGTGGATAAATGGACGATTGGTTTTGACCTACTTAAGAACCACATTAGGGACTATACACCAGAAAAGGTTGAACAGATAACCTGGGTTCCAGCAGATAGAATCAGGCAAGCTGCCCGGCTCTATGCCAAGACTAAGCCTGCCTGTATCCAGTGGGGAAATGTCCTTGACCACGGCGTTAACAGCTTCCAAGCAGCTCGCGCGATTTGTATCCTGAGGGCCATTACCGGCAACCTTGGGATACCAGGTGGAGAGATACAGCCATTGCCACTGCCATTAATCGGCCGCAGATCGCCTGAATTAGAACTGTGGGACAAACTGCCGCTAGATAAGTGGCAGAAAAGGGTGGGAGCAGAGTTGGAATTAATGCCCCTAATCAGATACGTGCAGCCTCAGAGCATAATAAAAGCTATCATGCAGGAAGATCCTTATCCTGTCCACGTTGCCTATGTTCAGGGAGGCAACCCTCTTTTGAGTTATAGCAACGAACGGGAAACATATGAAGCACTTAGGAAACTGGACTTTTTGGCAGTGGCTGATATGTTCATGACCCCCACTGCAGCCCTGGCTGATATAGTGTTGCCGGCTGCCACCTACCTTGAATTCGATAGTATTGTGACACCACCATATTCCTACCCTGTGACCTCAGTCCAGCAGAAAGTTACCAGAATAGATGAGTGCCGATCAGACTATGAAATACTCAGCGAGTTGGCAAAAAGGCTCGGTTTGGGAGAGTATTTCTGGGATAAGGAAGAGCAGTGCCTGGATACTGTATTAAAACCCGTTGGTCTATCCTTTGACGAATTTAGAAAAATTGGAATAATTCCCGGCGCCAAGCAATACAGAAGCTATGCAAAAAAGAAACTTGAAACACCTTCGGGAAAGGTTGAAATATACTCGAATCGACTCAAAGAGTGGGGGCTAGACCCACTACCAGCTTACTATGAGCCCCCTGAGACCCCATATAGAGATACTGAATTAGCCAAAGAATACCCCTTAATTCTGACCTCTTGGAAATCAGCCACCTTCCGACATTCGGAAGGACGACAAATCACTACCTTGCGAGGAATGCACCCGGAGCCGGTGGTTAACATTCACCCCAAAACAGCAGATACTCTGGGAATAAGAAATGGCGACTGGGTATACATTGAAACTAAGAGAGCCAGTATAAAACAGAAAGCCCATTTAACCACTGACATTGACCCAAGAGTGGTAGGTGTTGATTACGCCTGGTGGTTCCCAGAGAAAGGGGCTTCAGAGTTATACGGCTGGGCAGAATCGAACATTAATATGCTGACCGATAATAAACCACCATTTAACCGAGAGATAGGCTCCACTAATTTAAGAGGTATGCTCTGCAAAGTTTACAAGGCGTAAACTGCGATGGGTAAACTCTACACGTAGGAGGAATACCAAAATGAGTAATGTTGATTTGTTATACCATGAGCTGTTATCCACTTTTCCTGAAGAGCGGGTGAGCCGTGACGAGGCAATTCTCACTAGCTATTCAACGGACATTTCATCTCCGCCAGGAGTTGCTACTCTTCCGGCCTTGGTTGTCTTACCACAAACAACCGAAGAGATTAAGATACTGCTGGTGGCAGCTAACCGCTTTAAAGTACCGGTAGTCCCTATGTCCCGGGGCTCAAATATAGCCGGCCTAGCGGTACCACATAAGGGCGAGGTAGTAGTTGATTTAAGGCGCATGAACAAAATAATAGAGATCAATACCGACGCTGCTTATGCCGTTGTTGAACCAGGAGTTACTCACCACCAATTAAGTCTTGCAGCTAGGAAAAAAGGGTTTATAAACCACTTGCCGACGGCTACGGGCGGTGGCAGCACAGTAGCCAACTATCTCATGCGTCCTTCAGGTAATTTATCCGCTAAATGGGACCCCGACCCCATAATATCTCTGGAGGTGGTTACCCCCAGTGGTGACGTCATAAGAACCGGTTCAGCTAGCTTTGGCACTGCTGGATGGCGCGCGCGGTATGGACCTTTTCCTGATCTCACCGGTCTGTTTGCCTGTTCCTACGGAACACTGGGAATTGTAAGCAAGATGTCGGTGAAGCTTTACGATAGAGGTGAGGAGGAAAGACTGTTAATTACCAAGTTTGATAATTTGCCCTCGGCACTGGAGTATATGAAACTTATTGTAAGGCGAAACTTGGCTGACAGCGTGACCTTTTGGAACTGGGTCTGGAATATGTTCCATGAATTGATGGCCTCCAAATCAGAGGAGCTGCCAAAAGAGATGATGAAGGAAGACCAAAAAACGCCACCACCAGGGATACCTTTTGGCATTGCCTCGGCCCGGCTCAGTGGCTACAAAGAGGTTGTGGATACAGCAGAGAAGACATGTATCCGATTAGCTAGGGAACATGGAGGGGAGTATTTGAATGAGGAAGAGGTCAAGTCCACGCATCCTGGAAGCTGGGAATACCTCTATTCCTTTTTTATCGAGGGCATTCATCCAAAGCCAGGCGAGGAGTCGACTATGAGACGCGCCATGTGGCTTCCCGGCTGGCTCATCAATGCTGAACCAGCCGGGATCCTTGAGCTTGAAAAATATATGTGGGAATTCGCCAAAAAAGAGGCCAAACCCCCTTACATGTTTAGGGTCTTGCCTTTCAACCATGCGAGAGAGTTTTTCTTTGCCTTTGTCATACTCATCACCGGTACCCTTGATAAAGAGAGAGAGTACATGCTGCACCTTAAAAAGGCCTATGCCAAACTCTATCATGAATTATTGGCCAAGCACGGTGCTATCATGTTCCGATTCAGACAGGATCCCACCTTTCTAGCTTTGACCGGCCCCTACGGGGATCTTCTTCGAAAGACAAAAACCATTCTTGACCCGAATAACATTATGCATCCGGGAGTCAACTTATTTTAGGAGGTAAGTGATGAGCCATGGTATTACATTGGATGAACGACTCTACCGATTTGGAACCATGTGTGTAAGAGGTGGATGCTGCACTGTTGGTTATAAGGATACAGAGTTCGAGCCAATCTGCCCTATCTATGAGAAATACCAATTTTTTACCTACAGCCTTGGAGGCATGGTGCAGATCGGTCGAGCATTATATGAAGGAAGACTTGAGGTAAACCAGTCCGTCAGTAATGTAATCTATACATGTATGAGTTGTGGGGCTTGTGGGGAAATGTGCGCAGAGGTGGATTTCCCGGATATCATGCAGCTACAACATGAGCTCAGAGCCAGGTGTGTTGAGGCAGGACAGGTCCCCTATGAGCATATGGCTGCTATTGAGGGGTTGAAAAAAGAAGATAACATGCTTGGACAGCCCAAGGCAGATAGAGGCAAGTGGGCTGAGGGCCTGGATGTCAAGGACATCACAAAGGAATCGGCAGAGATCTACTTCCATGCTGGCTGCAGGATCTGTTTCGATGAGGAATTGTGGCCGATAGCTCGAAGCGCTGTCAACCTCTTGAGAAAAGCAGGAACCGATGTAGGTATTGCAGGAAAGGAGGAGACCTGCTGCGGCGGCCGTGCCTATGAGCTTGGATACCATGGGGAGTTCACCAAGTATGCCGAAAAGAACATGGAATTACTTAAAACGGCAGGCATTAAGACACTGATTACTGCTTGCGCAGATGGCTATTATGCCTTTAAGGTGCTTTATGACATGATGGGCAAGAGGGGCGATGTGGAGGTCTATCATATCACGGAATATCTCGATCGTCTTCTCAGGGCAGGCAAGCTCAAGTTGACCAGCAAGGTACCCATGAAGGTGACCTATCACGATCCATGTCATCTGGGCAGAAAAGTTGAACATTGGCTGCTTCAAAAGGGAGAAGCAAAACCTGGCGAAATATACCAGGCTCCCAGGGATATCCTCAGGGGTATCCCTGGTCTGGAGCTGATTGAAATGAGACGTAATAGGGGAAATGCTTGGTGCTGCGGTGCAGGTGGAGGGGTTATTGATGCCCACCCGGATTTTGCTGTGTGGACGGCTATGGAACGGATCAATGAGGCAAAATTGACTGGGGCTGAAGCCATGATTACAGCCTGCCCATGGTGCAAAAGGAATTTCACCGATGCCATGAATAAAAGCAAAAACGGGCTTAAGATTTACGATATTGTGGAACTTGTGGAACAGGCGCTCTAAAGAGATGCTAAAAGTCAACTTTTGTGTAAAGCAGCTTTTTTACCAGAGTCCAGAACTAAACTGCCGTTTCCAGTACAGCTATCTATAAGATTGAAGATCGTCGATTGGCAATTGAAAAAAACCTGAAAAGCAAAAACACACAGAAACGAGATTCCAAAAACTTATTACTAAACGCTTAAATTATTCAAATTTGAGGAACAATGTTCCTCAAATTTCTATGGAATTGGCATGAAGGAGATCTTATGTTTAAATTTATAAAGAACAGAAGGTTGTTGAGATTGGGGGCGTAAAATTCGGAGGCCAGCCAGGTGAATACCCCACGGTCGTTATACCCTCCATTTTTCAGAAGAGAGACAGGGTTTTTGAGGGAGCAAAGAGAAAACAAGGCTTTAACGAGAAGCGGGCAGAAAATCTTTTGAAAATGACAGACAGGCTATCAGCAGAGACTGGGATTCCCTGCATGGCAGATATAGTCCACAAGACGGGGGCAAAGTTTAAATCCATGTGGGAATCAGGATGTAAGGACTCTTTATACATGATTTAATCAATAATACCATAAAGAAAGGATGTATTATGATCTTAATTGGTGAAGATTTAAATGTGATGTCTAAACAGATCTCTCTGGCTATAAAGGAACGCAATCCTGAACCAATCCGGAAGTTTGTTGTAGGCCAGACACAAAACGGTATGGATTATCTGGATCTAAATGTGGGCCCACTAACAAAAGAGCCAGTAGAAACAATGCAATGGCTCGTCAAAACTGTTCAGGGGTTCACTGACCTTCCATTGTGTCTGGACACGACTAATCCTGTAGCCATGGAGGCAGGCCTTAAAACCTGCAAAAAAAAGGCCTTAATCAATTCCGCATCCGGGACCAGTGAAAGCAAGGAAAAAATGTTACCTCTGGCCCCAAAATATTCAGCCGGCATAGTACTCTCTGTCATAAATGATGCAGGATTGCCATCAGATGCAGACGAAAGAGCAGCGAGCATTCTGGAGTCTTTGGAGTTTGCAAACGAGCTGGGAGTTCCTAACGAGGATATCTGGATCGACCCCGTTCTCCTGCCAGTAGGTGTGGATCAACGTCAGGTATCAGCATACTTGGAATTTATACAGATGATACCTGATTTGGCGCCGGGGGCTAAATCAGTATGTGGTTTGTCCAATTTATCATATGGTGCTCCCAAGGAATTGAAAGTGTTGCTCAATCGTACCTTCCTTGTAATGATAGCAAGGTATGGCCAACATTCAGCTATCGTCAGCGGTTTCGATGAGGAACTTATTCATATCAATAAAGGAGAGATACCGGAGATTGTCAACCTCATACATCGAGCCATGAATGAAGATGATATGGATATTTCTTCTCTTCCTCAGAAGGAAGTAGAGTATGTGAAGACAACTCAGGTCCTTATGGGCAAAACTTTGTATTCCCATTCCTGGTTAGAGGTCTAAAAGGAGGCATTCACTATGAAGTATGAGGCACCCTTAGAGAAATATCCTGTGAACATTAGAGAGGCTGTTTTAGGGAAAGGAGAAAAGGCTATAAAGATAGGGGGAGAAAATACCTTTCCATTCCATTTTTTTGAAGGCTCCCTTCCTGATCCTCCAGGCCTTGCATTGGAGGTATTAGACATACAGCCTGAAAATTGGTCTCACTGGGTATTGGAACCATTCCAGGATGTGGTATCAGAACCTGTAAAATGGGCCAAGAGGTGTGTGGATGTATTTGGGGCAGAAATTCTTTGCCTCCGCCTTTTGAGTACCGATCCCATGGGCAAGGATGCATCACCAAAACAAGCGGCTGTAATAGCTAAGAAAGTGGCTGACGCCATAGATGTTCCTCTTATTGTATGGGGAACAGGAACGGAAGAAAAGGACTCGCGAGTTTTAACGGAAGTAGCCCGGTTGTGCTCCGGAAAAAATCTACTACTGGGTCCGGTATTAAAGGGAAATTATGAGGAGATTGCTCAAATTGCACTGGAACACGGCCATGCAATAGTGGCTCAAGCCTCTATGGATGTTAATTTGACCAAGGAATTGAATATCGCCCTCTGTAAGTTTTTCCCTCCAGAGAAGATTGTTCTTGATACGACATCTTCCGCACTCGGTTATGGACTTGAATATACATTTTCTATCATTGAAAACGTCAAACAGATTGGCCTTATTAATAGGGACAATATGATGCAAATGCCTATCCTTGCTGATTTTGGAGGGGAGTGCTGGAGAAGCAAAGAGGCAAAAGAGAGCAAAGAACAAGGCATTCTTTGGGAGGCAATAACCGGGATTACATTCCTTTTGGCCGGGGCCAATCTTCTCATTTTAAGGCACCCGGACACACTCAAGTTGATTAAAGAGATGATTTCAGAGAAGAAATAGGAGGTTTATTATGGCTCTCAAGGGAGCAGAAATTATGAAGAGGCTGCCCAAAACCAACTGCAAGGAATGTGGTTATGCCACTTGCTTTGCCTTTGCAATGAAGTTGGCCACCGGGGGAGCGAAACTTGAGGATTGTCCATACCTCGCTCCTGAAGTCAAGGCCGAGTTAGAGGCCGCAATGGCACCTCCAATAAAGCTTGTGACAATAGGTGTAGATGAGAATGCCCTGGTCATTGGTGAAGAAGAGGTCATGTTTAGACACGAGAAGACCTTCTTTCACGAACCTGGCATCGCAATCCTGATCTCTGATAAGGAAAGTGATTCAGATATTGAAAAAAAGATAAAAGATATTAAAGAGTTTCATTTTGAGAGGATTGGAAAAGAGCTGAAGATAAATCTATTAGCGCTCTCTTTTGAATCAGGCGATAAAACTAAATTCGAGACGCTGGTTAAGAAGGCTTATGAAACTACAGATTTTGCGCTTATTCTGATCTGCAATAATATAGACGTTTTATTTTCTGCTGCCGCACTATGTGCTGACAGAAAACCCCTTGTCTACCCCATAACTAAAGAGAATATTGATTTAGCTATCCCTAAACTCAAAGAACTTCGCACCCCGGCAGGGGTTAAAGGGGAGAGCATAGAGGAAATCGTTTCGCTGACATCTACATTGAAAGAGGCCGGATTAGAGGAAATTGTTTTGGATCCTGGCTCAAAAAATGTGAGGGAGGGTATCAGAGATCAGACATTTATAAGAAGGGCCGCCCTAAAGAAAGGATTTAGACCTCTTGGATATCCAACCATTACCTTTCCATGTTTCATGTACCAGGATAAATTTAAGGAAGCTTTGGCAGCTGCTGCTTTTATAACCAAATATGCAGGCATTATAGTGATCTCTCCGGCGGATAAGCACTTCCTTTTTCCTCTTCTGGTGCATAGGTTTAATATCTACACTGATCCCCGAAGGCCTATGACAGTGGAAGAAAACGTCTACGAGATAAGTGAACCCAATGAATATTCTCCCATACTTATTTCCACAAACTATGCACTGGACTTTTTTATTGTGTCCGGGGCTATAGAGGAAGCTAATATCCCAGCATACTTATGTATAAAAGATACGGGCGGTATTGGAGTCATGGCCGCATGGACCTCCGGCAAATTCAATGGAGAGGCTATTGCTGATTTTTTTAAGAAATACGGCATTGAGAATAAAGTAAAGCATAGAAAGCTTATCATTCCAGGTGTGGCGAAAAAACTCAAGGACGAGCTGGAGGAAGAGCTTCCTGATTGGGAAATCATATTTGGCCCTATTGAGGGCAGTGATATTCCAAAATTTCTATCTAAAGAATGGAAGAAATAATACTGGAGCAGGCAAGGGTGCAAGAAAAAACAGTAAGGGGAAAATTAACTGAAATATTAGCTGGATTTAAGAAGGATAGAAGCCGTCTGATTCCCATTCTCCAGAGAGTGCAGCATGCCTTTGCGTATCTTCCCAGGGATGCAATGCTTGAAGTAGGGTCCTATTTGGGAATGACTGATGTCCAGATCTATGGGGTGGCTTCATTTTACAATCACTTTAGGTTCACACCCCTTGGAAGACATCCTATCAAGATGTGTATGGGCACTGCATGTCACATGGCAGGAGGCAGACTGGTCTTGGAAGCGCTGGAAAGGGTACTGGATATTAAAGTGGGTGGAATCACGGAAAATGGGGAGTTCAGTCTGGACAGGGTTGCCTGTATTGGCTGTTGTGGATTGGCCCCAGTGATGGTGATTGGCGAAAGAATCTATCCTAAAATGTCTCCTACAAAGGTGGATGAAGCACTGGTCAACCTCAAAATAGAGGCCGGAGAGGTAAGTCCAGCGAATGATGATCAAGCAGCCAAAGAAGATCAGATAAAGATTTTGGATAAGAGACTATAATGAAGTTCGAAGAAATTCAAAGAGCTGCAAAAGCGGAATGGGAGTCATTAGAGCACGACCAGGCACCTGTTATCCGAATTGGTACAGCAACCAGTGATAGGGCCTCAGGTGCCCTGGAGGTTGTTGAATCCTTTGAGAAAGAGCTTTACAGATTAAATGTGGAGGCCAAGATCATCCAAACCGGCTCTGTGGGGTTTTGTAATTACGAACCTTTGGTGATCATCAGTAAACCTGATTATCCCCGTATCTGTTATAAAAATGTTACACCAGATATGGTTCCCCGTTTAGTTGAAGGCTTTCTCTTGGAGGATGATCCCTGTATGGAATTTGCTCTGGGGACCCTTGAGGGAGGCAATGGCACTCCTCCCTATATACCTGAATTGCCTCGCTCAGAGCATGAATTACGGTTAGTTCTAAGAAACTGTGGTTTTATCGATCCAGAGAATATAAATCATTACATTGCTTTAGGTGGATATACCGCTTTTGTTAAGGCTTTGGAGATGACCGCGGAGGAGATCCTCGAAGAGATCAAGCAATCAGGACTTAGAGGGAGAGGTGGCGCTGGTTTTCCTACCGGGAAAAAACTGGAGTCTTGTATGAAGGCTCGGGAGACACCAAAGTATGTAATTTGTAACGCTGATGAGGGGGATCCTGGCGCTTTTATGGATCGGGTTGTCCTAGAGAGCGATCCCCATTCGGTCTTGGAAGGAATGATTATTATTGGTTATACATTAAATTCTTCTCAGAGCTATATCTATACCCGAATGGAATACCCTCTTGCAGTAGATCGTCTCAAGACCGCCATTGAACAGGCGAAGCAACTCGGACTCCTGGGTGAAGATATCCTGGGAACAGGGTTCAGCTTTAATATCGAGGTATTTCAAGGTGCAGGGGCCTTCATCTGTGGGGAGTCCAGTGCCCTTATGTATTCTATTGAAGGGAAAAGAGGATTCCCCAGGGTGAAACCACCCCGGTCCATAGAAGTCGGGCTTCGGCAAAAACCCACCCAGCTCAACAATGTAAAAACCTTTGCCTGTATCCCGGTAATCATTGAACAGGGGGCTGAGTATTTCTCGAGTATTGGCAGTGATCGAAGCAAGGGAACAGCAGTTTTTGCCCTGGCAGGCAAGGTGGAAAATGTTGGGCTCGTGGAGGTGCCGATGGGTACAACCCTTAAGAAAGTTATATATGACATTGGTGGGGGGGTAAAAGACGGTAAGGGATTTAAAGGAGTGCAGATAGGTGGGCCTTCCGGTGGGTGTTTACCGGAAGCATTTCTTGATACCTCCATTGACTTTGATTCCCTTACAGAAGCCGGAGCAATGATGGGATCCGGTGGTATGATTATCATGGACGAAGATAACTGCATGGTTGATGTTGCCCATTTTTTCCTTGACTTTACGCAAAAAGAATGCTGTGGAAAGTGTGTAATGGGCCGTCTGGGAATCAAGCAGATGATGAGTATTCTTGAAGATATCGTAAGTGGTGACGGTAGACCTGAAGATATTGAACAGCTCATAAGCTTGGGTGAGGATATCAAGACAGGCTCCCTTTGTGGCCTGGGAAAATCTGCACCAAACCCTGTGCTTACTACCATCCAGTATTTTCGTGATGAATATGAAGCCCATATCCTGGAGAAACGATGCCCGGCACTTGTATGCCGCGACCTTATAGCCTACTATATTATCCCGGAAAAATGTTACAGAGGCTGTGAACACTGTGTACTCACCTGTCCTTCCGAGGCTATTGTAGAACACCCCAAGCGTTTTAAGGTTATTGACCAGAGCAAATGTATCAAATGTGGGAACTGCTTAGAGGTCTGCCCTCCCGAGTATAATGCGGTGATCAAAATTTCACCCATCAGTCAGGTGCCCCCCAGTGAGGTCCCCAGTAAGGATGAGCAGTAATGGACTTAATTGAATTAACAATTGACGGAAAAAATGTTAAAGCGGAGCCAGGGACAAAGATCTTAAAAGCTGCACTTGATGCTGGAATCTATATTCCTAACCTTTGTTATCTTCCCGAGGCCGATCTTCCTTTTGGGGGATGCCGCCTCTGTTATGTTGAGGTTGAAGGCAAAGGGTTGATGACCGCCTGCACACAAGCCGTAAAGAATGGAATGGTGGCACATACTCAAACACCAGAAGTTAACAAGCTTCGGCGAACTGCCTTTAAATTGTTGATTGCCTACCATAACCTTGATTGCCGTTCTTGCTGGAAGAATAAAAACTGTGAACTCCAGAGACTTGCAGCAATCCTTAAGGTAAAGCTAAAAAAACCCAAAGGTTTTAGGAGATTGCCAACAGAGTTACTCCCGCTTGATAAAACAAACCCATTTATAGTCCACGATCCAAATAGGTGTATCATTTGCGGGAAATGTGTATGGGTGTGTAACGAAAAACATGGTAATGGTCTTATAGATTTTGCCTACAGGGGATATGAAACAAGACTAAAAATGTCCTCTAACATATCACTAATAAAGGAAAAATGTCCCTCATGCGGCGAATGTGTGGAAATTTGCCCTACTGGCGCTCTGCAACCGCAGTCCGCTTTACAATCCGCTGTTAGTTTAACCGGGGACTGATAGGCAAGAGGTAACCATAAAAAAAGAAAGGAGGAAGAAATGGATGCAATGACATCAAAAGAAAGGGTAGAAAAGCTCTTCAAAAAAGAGCCTATTGATGTAATGCCTGTGTTTAGTGGTCAGGGCATGGTAACAATCCAGGCAATAGAAAAGATGGGGATCCGCTTTGCCCAGATCCATACCTCAGCGGAATATATGGCCCGTTCAGCCATGACAACAGCAGAGATATTTGGTTTTGATGCTGTTATTGTCCCTTATGATATGTGTACGGTCCCAGAGGCCCTTGGAAGAGGTGCAAGCCTCTATGAAAATGCGGATGGGATACTCTATCCCACTGTACCCTCCAAATGGAAGACACTGGATGAGGTAGAGCTAGATTCTGAATTTATGAGTAAGGGTAGAATGCCAGTGGTAGATGACGCTATCAGGATTTTAAAATCCAGCTCTGATGGTAAATTTGCTGTGGGAAGCTGGGTTCTTGGTCCTTTTACAATGGCGGGACAGCTCTTAGAGCTGGATGTACTGCTGAAGGGCCTAAAAAAGGAGAAAGAAAAGGTCGAGGGGTTTCTTTCAACAATGACAGATCTTGTTATAGAAGTAGCCAAGCACTATCAGGGTTTAGGGGTAGACTACATGAATATCCGGGAGATGGGTTCCGGAACAGATATTATTTCTCCAAGGATGTGGAAAATGCTTGTCCTGGATAATCTCCAGAAGGTATTCTCAGCCCTGCGCTCGCCCAAGATACTTCATATCTGTGGATCTACAGATATGATTATTGAGATGATGAACGACTGTGGTGCCGATGCCCTCAGCGTGGATCAGAAGAACAATGTTGGAGAATCCAGGAGAAAGCTTGGAGATGATGTACTGCTTCTGGGCAACTTTGACCCCTATGGGACTATGGCCAAGATGGATGCGTCTGAAGTGGAGTCAGTTATAAAGAAATGTATTGATGATGGGGTAGATGCGGTCTGGCCTGGATGCGACCTGTGGCCAGAGCTGAAAAAGGAGAATGTTGATGCATATGTGAGGACTGTGCGGGAATACGGTAAAAAGGCCTCACCAGCAGTGGGAAGGATATAAAAAAAATTTAAATAAGTAAATTTGTCTTTAGGGAGGAATCTAACTATGGGAAAAGAAGAACTCAGAAATGAACTCTTAAAGGACCTGAGTGATGCAGTAGTGGATATGGATGAAGACAAGGCAAAAGAGACCTCACAAAGGGTGCTCGATGAGGGTTTGAATGCATATGATGCGATCATGAACGGGCTTGCCGCTGGTATGGTAATTGTGGGCGAACTCTATGATAAACATGAATACTTTGTGCCTGAGCTCCTTATGTGTGCCGATGCCCTTTATGCAGGCCTGGATTTATTAAAACCTCATATAAAACCAGAAGATTTGGGAGAGAGCGCAAAGGGCCAAGTAGTTATAGGTACAGTTCAGGGCGATGTCCATGATATCGGCAAAAACATTATCAAAATGATGTTCGAGGTTGCAGGTTTTACAGTACATGATCTTGGCAGGGATGTTCCTTTAGAAAAGTTTGTGGAAGAGCAGATGCGGACTGATTCTGATATAGTGGCCCTTTCAGCTATGATGACTACCACAATGATGGGTATGAAAAAGGTGGTGCAGATGATAAAGGAAAAAAATCCTGATGTGGCAATTATGCTGGGGGGTGCACCTGTCACTAAGGATGTCACAGATCTGTTTGGGGCTGATGGCTATGCAGAGTCTGCCGGTAACGCTGTCCAAGAGGCCATTAAGATGATTAGCCGATTGAGGGAAATACAAAAGTAATATTGACTATTGACAATTGATTATTGCCTATTAAACCTCAAAGATTTTAAATTAAAAGTTATCGTATAAGTTCAGCCACCAAGTCTCAAAGGCACGAAGAAATGATTATGTCTCTTATTAAAAATTATATTTAACGAATTATGTAATAATCTTGGTGACTTCGTGGCTTAGTGGCTGAACTATTACAAATCATCTATTTTAAATCATAAAAGGAGTTTGCTTAGTGGATGAAGTTGGAAAATCTAAAATCATCTTTCAGCCCTCTGGCCGAAGAGGAGAAGTGGAAAAAGGTGTAACCATCATCGAGGCCTCAAGGCAATTGGGCGTAGATATTGAGAGCCTATGCGGTGAAAAAAAGGTCTGTGGCAAGTGCAAGATACGAATAGAGGAGGGCTTTTTCGAGAAATACGGCATCCAATCAAGCAAAGATCATGCAGGTGGGTGGCTTGTAGAGGAAGAGAAGTTCATCAATAGAGAGCAAAGGGAGGCTGGTTACCGTCTGGGTTGCTGTGCAAGGGTTGAAGGAGACCTCCTGGTCTTTGTGCCTGAGGAATCGAGGGCCGGTAAGCAGGTGGTGAGCAAGGCAGCCAGAGATATCCAAATTGAATGGAACCCTGCAGTCGAATATTATTATGTTGAGTTATCAGAGCCCACCATCCAAGAACCCACTGGTGATCTGGAACGCATTTCAGAAGAACTCAATCACAAATACGGCCTAAAAAATCTGGATATTGACTATTTGACATTACAAAATCTTTCAAATCAACTCCGCAAAGGCAAGTGGAAGGTGACAGTAGCCATTTGGATGAATGAAGAGATATTACAGGTTTTGCCAGGCAAGAGAGAGAACTACTATGGACTGGCAGTCGATGTGGGAACCACCACGGTGGCTGCCTATTTATGCAATATTGCTACTATGGAAGTATTGGATACTGTTTCCATGATGAACCCCCAGTGCAAGTATGGTGAAGATGTGATGAGTCGAATCACCTATCATATGATGCATAAGGATGGTCTTGCCAAGATGAGTGGTGACATTATTGAGGGCATAAATAGCCTGGTCACTCAGGCCTGTGAGGCCACGCACCCACTCAAGAAAGGTAACAAAAATAATGGGAGTGACAACAAGGAGGAGGATGAAAAGATCGTACAGGATAAACCATATCCTTGCCTTACACCCAACGATATTATCGATATGACAATAGTAGGGAATACAGCCATGCACCATATCTTGTTGAAGCTCAACCCAGAGCATATGGGAGTTGCCCCCTTCCCCCCAGTAGTCCATAAAAGTATGGACATCAAGTCCAGGGACCTTGGGATTCTGATAAATGAATCTGCCTATGTACATATCTTACCCAATGAGGCCGGATTTGTAGGGGCAGATAATGTAGGAGTTCTTATTACTGAAGAGCCGTACAAAAAGGATGAGATGCAGCTTATTATAGATATTGGGACAAACGGTGAACTTGTACTTGGAAACAAGGAAAAACTTATCTCCTCATCATGTGCTACTGGCCCTGCCTTTGAAGGAGCACAGCTTGCATTTGGGATGAGGGCTGCGCCTGGAGCTATTGAGCGCATCAAGATCGATACCGAGACTCACGATGTGGATTACAAGGTGATCGGGAGGAATGCCTGGAGAAGTTACTCAGAGGCAAAAGAGATGGAGGCAAAAGGCATTTGTGGTTCGGGTATCCTGGATGTGTTGGGAGAGCTCTATCGTTCTGGAGTGATCCTGAAAAGCGGGAGATTTAACTCAAAGCAGAAGAACAGTCGTTTTCGGAGGAATTCTGACAATAATCAGCCAGAGTTTGTCATTGCCTGGGCTAATGAAACAACCATTGCCAAGGATATAGTTATCACCCAAAAAGACGTTCGACAGATTCAGCTGGCCAAAGGTGCACTCTACTGCGGATGTAAACTGATGATGAAGAGAATGGGCATAGACAAGGTAGACAGAGTGAAGATAGCAGGGGCCTTCGGCACCCATGTGGATAGGGAAAAGGCATTGATAATGGGGCTTTTTCCTGACTGTGAGATAGAGAAAATTATCTCAATAGGCAATGCCGCTGGTGATGGGGCAAGGGCAGCACTTCTCAACCGGGAAAAACGTGAGGAGGCCAATTGGGTCTCAAGGAATGTGGAATATATTGAACTTACAGTGGAAAAGGACTTTCAGCAGGAGTTCATGGAAGCCATGCAGATACCCCACATGAAGGACAAGTTTGAACACCTTAAAGGGATAGTTCCTGATGAAATCCTAAACCAGTAGTTGGATTTATTATATTAACTATTATAAACTCTCTAAAATCGATTAATATTAATACTCTATTCCTCTTCTGGCCTGAATCCCTTTGTGAAATGGGTGTTTTATTTCCCTCATTTCAAATACAGCGGAAGCGTGCTCTTCCATCTCCGGGTGGGCATTCCTTCCACTTAATATTAAATGCAGGTCCTTCGGTTTTAAAAACATCATTTCTCTTACCCTGTCTGGATGAACAAGGCCCAAATGGGTTGCTATATTAATCTCATCTAATACAACTAAGCGATCCTTGAGAGAAAATATCTCTCTTAAAGAGGCCTCCCAGGCGCCTCTGGCAGCCTCTATATGTTTTTTTGATGGCTTAGATGATCCAAAGATAAATCCTTCACCCATGGTCTTAATCTCGAGATTTGGGAATCTTTTAATAGCAATAACCTCTCCATAGGCCCTGGGTGATTTGATAAACTGTAATATACTTGACCGGATTCCATTAGCTGCAAAAAACATGGCCCTTCCCAAGCAATAGGTAGTCTTTCCCTTACCGTTTCCAGTAATTACCCCAACACATCCTTCCTGGTTGCTGCCATCGATCTTCCATGAGCCTTCCTCTTTCTTATGCTCAACCATCTCTGTTACAAGATCTGCCTGTTCAATAACCTCAGCCCTCGCATTACTGCCAGTCAAGACCAATTCCACATTGGTTGGTTTTTTTTCTATAAGGTCGATGACAGTGCTCACAGAAATAATGCCCATATCAACCAGTTGGTTAATACCCTCAAGGATAATAATATCAAAGGTACCACTAAAAATTATATCCTGAACATGCTCAATGGATTTATTAATCTTATCTATGTCACTATTATGCAAGTTTCCATCAGGAGCTACATATTCTGATCGTAAGCGTTCAACCACCACGTGAGGCTTAAGAAAGGAAAGTGCCCTATCCTCTGTGTCTATAAAGGGATGGGGCACAAAGCCCATAATAAAGGTGCGCAGATTTTGCCCTGTGGCCCTAAGACTAAGACCTATGTGTGAAAGATTAATCTGCCCTGTTTTTCTTGTATAAACTTGAACTAATCCTTGTTTCAGCATCTGTTTACCTATTCTCTTTCCAACATTCGCACATTACTGCTCGCCTTACTTGCTCCCTGATCTATAAATACCTATCACTTACAAATAAACTATATGACCATAAGGAAAAAATCTATAACATTTTCTTTACTAAGACACAATTCTTTAACCCATAGATTGACAGGAACATTTTAATTAGTTAAAAGATGGAGCAATTAAAGTATGTTGGATTTCAGATTTCAGGTTCAGTTTCTATATAACTAATGGAAAGTATTATTAATGAAAAAAAAACATAATCTCGGTCTTGTTCAGATTTATACTGGAGGTGGAAAGGGAAAGACAACTGCCTCCCTTGGGCTCGCTGTGAGGGCTGTCGGACATAATTTCAAGGTTGCTATTATTCATTTTATGAAGATATGGGATTATGGAGAAGTAAAAAGCCTTAGAAAGCTTGGGATTGATCTTTTTCGATATGGAACAACAGAACTTATTGACCCCAAAAATCCATCACCTATAGACTATGAGGAAGCCAATAAGGCACTACTAAAGGCAGAAGAGCTTATTGAAAAAAGTGACTACGATATCCTTATTTTAGATGAAATCAATGTGGCTATTGATTTTAACCTGATTCCATTGAAAAGGGTAATTGATCTTATAGATAAAAAACCAGATAACCTCGAATTGGTTCTTACCGGACGAAACTGTCCTCAGGAGCTCATTGAAAGGGCTGACCTTGTGTCCTTTATAGATGAAATCAAGCATCCTTATCAAAAGGGAATAGAGGCAAGGAAAGGGATTGAGTTTTAATTAAAGGAGGCCAGATTACATGTTCATCACGTTAATGAGAAAGCACACGAAAGGTATCTTGGTTAAAGTACTGGTTGGACTTATCGCCGTTGTTTTTGTTTTTTGGGGTGTCTATGCAATCCGGGAAAAACCTGGCTCAAAGATTGCCTATGTAAATGGCGATTTAATCACAGGACTCGAATATGAGGCAAAATACCGTGAGATGCTCGATGCGCTGCAAAAACAATATAAAGAGTACTGGAATGACACACTCGTTAAGGCATTTCAAATCAAGCAAAGGGCCCTAAACAGCCTAATAGAAAAGAGATTAATCAGCCAGGAGTCTAATAGAATCGGCCTTGGGGTTACAGATGATGAGGTAGCGAATGCTATTTTTACCTACCCTGCCTTTCAGGTAAATGGCAAATTTTATGAGGGAAGATATAGGTCTCTTTTAAGTTATAATAGAATGGAACCAGCGGATTTTGAATCAGCAATAAAATTAGAGTTGTTAGGGAAAAAAATCCAAAACTTTATAAAATGCTTTTTCCCGCTCACAGACTTGGAGATGATGGATTACTATTCCTACCAAAAAGAGAAAGTTAATATTGGCTTTGTCTCTTTCAATCCGAGGGACTTTAAAGGAAAAATGGTGGTAAAACAAGATGAGAAAGAGGCATATTTTAAGGCACATAAGGAAAAATATAGGATTCCAGAAAAGATAAAAATAGCCTATCTTGTCCTTGCTCCATCTGATTTCTTAGACAAGGTAACTATTGCAGAAAAAGAGATATCAGATTTCTATGAATTAAATCAAGAAAGCTTTAAAAATCCGAAAAAGATTAAAGCAAGGCATATTCTTCTTAAGGTATCACCGGATGCATCGGAATCAGAAGAGACAAACACAAAAGAGAAAGCGCTTTCTCTGTTAAAAAGGTTGAAAGATGGAGAGGATTTTGCAGCGCTGGCTAAAAAATACTCTCAAGGTCCTACTGCATCAAAAGGAGGCGATCTTGGTTATTTTACGCGAGGAAAAATGGTTAAATCCTTTGAAGAACTTGCCTTCAGCCTTAAAAAAGGAGAAATAGGTGGACCGGTAAAGACCCGATTTGGCTGGCATATAATCCGAATAGATGATATCAAAAACACTACTATTAAAACCCTTTCTGAGGTCCGAAATCAAATAGTAACCACATTAAAAAACGATATAAGTAATGAAATAGCGCATGAAAGGGCCCTTACCTTGATGGATCAGATGCCTTATGACATTAATTTAGCTACCTACGCAGCCCAACATGGTCTTGCAGTGAAGGAAACGGATTATTTTCCTAAAAAAGGGACTATTCCAGGGCTGGGGGGAGATGAAAGACTTATAAAGTCTATATTCTCCCTAAAAAAGGGGGAGACGAGTGAGATCATCGAACATAAGGATAAATTCTATATCATTCAGGTTGTTGACAATAAAGATTCCCATATACCAAAAATGAGTGAAGTCTCTGATCAATTAGATAAAGATGTTATCAATCATCTATCTCTTATTGCTGCAAAAAGGGAGGCGGAAAGCTATCTTGAGGAATTAAAAGGGGGTGCTGATTGGTTTGAACTGGCTAAAAATAAAGGATTAAAAACAGATGAAACAGGCTTTTTTACCAGGAGAGAGAATACCCCAAAAATTGGTTACTCACCATTGCTATCTGAGGTCACCTTTTCCCTCTCATCTCAAAAGAGATATCCAGATGAGGCCTTTGAGGTAAATAATAAAGTTTACATAATTAGATGGCTTACAAAAGAAGACATAAAGATGAATGATTTTGATAAAGAAAAGAAATCCTTTAAACAAATGCTTCTTTTAACAAAAAACAGGAGAATATTTAATGCCTGGCTTCAATCCATAAAAGAAAAGGCAGAGATAAAGATTGTTACTCCTATTGAGTAAAAATAACCCAATTGTTGGCAATTTTTCCTTGACATAATTTAAAAATAAATGGTATCGAGTCTGGGTGTTAGGTTCACTGTTCAGGCTTAATTGCTTTATGATTTTCATCATATTTATCGGATGATATAGCATTCGCCCCGCCCGCCTCGCCTGAGCGAGAGCGATGGCGGGCAGGTCTGGATTTCTGTGCAAGACTGCCTGGTCTACTGAAAAAGACGGATGAGCTGTGAATTCGTTAGGGAATCGAACCCATTTTTCATCTGTCTAACCTTGAACCGTGAACCCCGGAACGTTGAACCTGAGCAGTTACAATAAATGTTTATTTCCAGTGTAATTTGAACTTCATATAGAATAAAAAAGGAGAAATGAAAGGTGAAACCTCTAAAGAATGTCCTAATGATTTTAATTACTTTGTCCCTTGCTCTTCTAATTAGTCCTGCTAACCTACAAGCAAAAGACTGTGCTGAAAGTTCCTATCATGGGCAACTTGGAAAAAGTCCGGCCCTTGGTGGCTGGGGTAATGGTTTGGGAATGCTGGAGAAGTGGTGCGCACTCCCTAACTTTAGCTTTGAAAAACAGGGAAGGATTCAGGGGTGGAAGGCAAAATGTGGTAAATGTCATATCTCCACCTATAGAGACCCTGCAACAGGAAAAACCGATTGTAGCCTTTGCCATGAGACCAGGGATGGCAAAGGGGAACCAACAATAGCCAAATGCACTAAATGCCACGGTATTAAAGACTACGCCAAAAGAGGGGATATATTTGATGAAGAACATGATATTCATATTGCAATGGGAATGAGCTGCCAGGATTGTCATGAAAGATTATCAGATTCCCATAGCGATCACCAATTTGCCAAGGGATATGCCCTTGATACAACAGAGTCAACAATGAAGGGAACTCTTTCCTGTACCAAATGCCACGAAGAAAAACCCCATGGCAATGTTGATGGAGGTGAAATCCTGGACAGCAAGCATGTTAATAAAGTAGCATGCGTCACCTGCCATACCGGCAAAAGGCCGGGAAAGGCCTTGAAAAGTAGAAGCTGGAATAGATTTACAAAAGATGGAAAGCCGGTAACAAAAAAGAGGGCAGCTGGGTGGATTCCGACACATAAATGGTATACCGGAAAAAAATTAGGCCATCTGCCTATCTTAGGATCAACAGATCTCATATCCAAAATCTATCCCTTTAATGCGGTTAAGGTAAGCTGGTTTATCGAAAGAGGTGATGCTGAACTCGATGATGTTATTATTGTTCCTGAGGTAAAGGCAGCTGATGCCAATAAAGACAGGGTTACTACGGTTGAGGAGATGAGGAAATATGAGAAAGGAAAATACAAAGATGCTACACTGGTTACCAAAGAGATGAGTTTTAGCGTAACACACTCTGTTGTTCCAAGCGACCAGGCCTTTACCTGCTTTGATTGCCATGGAAAAAAAGGCTATGTTCTTAACTGGAAAGAACTCGGCTATGATAAGGACCCGCTTTAGTAGGGGCATTTGTCAATACCAGAAAACTCAAGAGCCCTCCCTCTTTTAGAGCGGAGGGCATTTTTATATGATATTGAAAAAGATACAATGTCCGTTGAATGTAGTCAGTTGTTTGTAGTAATACAGAGAAAGAAATATGGCAGTCTATGATTATTTGTTCAATCGTAAAAAAGCTGTCTAAGCTTAAATAGCTGTGGCTTTGGATAAAAAGATTTTTTTACAACAGACAACGGACAAATAACAACTGACATTTCCGAAAAGGGAGGGCCTATGGGAATGAAGGAAAGTGTTGGTAAGGTGTTAAAAAAGGCAGTGAGAATCTTGCCGGGAGTCGGCTCTTACCAGGATAAGGAATCCCTCAGGGAGAGAGATAAAAAACTAAGTAAATGGAAATAAATAAATCATCGCTTTTCTGTTGCGTTTTAAGTTTTCTTATGATATTTCTGTCATATGATATCAAAAGAGAAAATAGATGCAATCAGAATCAAGTACAAGATTCTGCAAATTGAACTTGACGAGCGTGGACGCCGAATGT